>CERL01023469.1_pt1 | contig 11689 bp, 9 predicted proteins | sample 530811 | NCBI WGS metagenome assembly CERL01 (sample SAMEA2620995, study PRJEB7988) | marine metagenome | isolation source: saline water (ENVO:00002010), including
GTCTGCGCTAATAATGCCATTCCGACCTACCGTACACCTGAAGGTGCAGTTGGTGCCTTTATGCACTTAGTAAGTTATCGTCGTAACCAAAAGCATTTGACGCAAACGCCAGAGTCAAATACCGATGATGCAAAAATAAATAAAGACGCAGCTCGGGCTGTAGTGAATGAGTTTTTAGCCGAAGAGCAAAGCTATTTATCAACCCATGAAGCAAGCCAAATTCTCACTCATTATGGTATTGATTGTATTCAAACTGAGGTTGCTTACACGCCAACAGAAGCCAAAGAACAAGCCATAGAGCTAGGTTTTCCGGTAGCGTTGAAACTTATTAGCCCAAGTATTCCTTCTAAATCAGAAGTCGGTGGTGTGGTACTTAATTTAAATGATGCGCAAGAAGTTGAGCAAACAGCCTTTGCCATGCTGCTACGAATCAAAAACACCTACCCTGATGCCCATATAGAAGGTTTTTCATTACAAAAAATGGCGCCGCGAGCAGGTGCTAATGAACTGCGCATCGCTATTAAAACAGAGCCGAACTTTGGCCCGGTGATCTTACTGGGTGAAGCAGGCACCGGACTTGAGTTCGCTCAAGCCGCAGTGGCATTACCACCACTAAATATGAACTTGGCAAAATATCTGATTGCTGCGGCGCACGATAAAGGGGTTCTTAAAGACCGCGTACTACCAGAAAAAGTCGATAAATACCGTTTATGCGCCCTACTTACCCGTATCTCACAGCTTGTTATCGACCAACCTGATATTACCAGTGTTGAGCTAAATCCTATTTTAGCCAGCAACGGGCAGTTTTTGGTACTTGATGCGACCATTGGCCTTAGCCGTTATAAAGCAAAAGCGAACCGTAAACGCTTGTGCATTCGCCCCTACCCGATTGAATTAGTTAAAGAAGTAACACTTAAAAACAATACCCAAGCGCAGCTAAGGCCTATTAAACCGGAAGATGAGCAAGCACACTTAGAGTTTGATCAATCATTAAGTAAAGAAGACAGATATAAGCGTTTCTTCGGTGAATTACCGCAATTTAATCATGATCAACTCGCAAAAATGACACAAATCGATTACGACCGAGAAATGGCGTTTATTGTTAGCCAAGAACAAAATGGCTCAGCCTGCACATTAGGTGTATCTCGTGTATTGATGGATCCTGACAAGCTCGATGCTGAGTTTGCAATTGTGGTGCGCTCTGATTGCCAAGGTTTAGGGCTTGGTACAATATTAATGAATGCGGCGATTGAGCATTGTAAAAACCAAGGCGTTAAACAAATTGCAGGCATTACTTTGCCGGAAAACACCGGCATGATTGAACTGGCACGAAAGCTCGGGTTTAAGATCACCCGCGACTTTGAAGAAGGCAGCATTAATATGGTGCTAAAACTAAACTAAAACTGGATCATTATTTTGCATCGTTTAAGAAATTACACTGCACGAGTTTTTGAAGGTAATGGCAAATACCGGCGTATAGGACGCGCACTTGACGTGTTTTTGATGTCGTTGATTATGGTCAATGTAATTGCGATTGTGTTGGAGTCGGTTGCTCCTTTAGCAAAGCAATATCATCATGAATTTTTAATGATTGAGCTGGTTTCTGTCGGTATCTTCACCTTAGAATATGTGCTCAGGCTTTGGTCTTGTGTAGATAAAAGCGTGCATAAAGAAAGCACGCTGACAAACTCAAAGATTCGCATTCGATATTTCTTTTCGCCGTTGGCGCTGATTGACCTTATCGCAATTTTACCTACCATTCTGATGGTCTTTGTGAGTGTTGATTTACGCTTCTTACGGGTGCTTAGGTTAATGCGTATCTTTAAGCTCACACGCTATTCAAGGGCGATGCAACTACTCTTAAACTCATTCAAAGAAGAAAGCAGTTCACTACTTGCGGCGTTTTTTATTATGGCCGTGGTGCTAATAATTGCCTCATGCGGTATTTATTTAATTGAACACGATGTACAGCCAGATAAATTTGGCTCTATCCCTGCTGCAATGTGGTGGGCAATGGTGACACTAACAACCGTTGGTTATGGCGATGTCGTGCCTGTGACTCCCCTTGGTCGCTTATTTGGTGGTGCCATTACATTAGTGAGTATGGGCATGGTGGCTATTCCAACCGGTTTGCTAGCTTCAAGCTTTTCTGAGCAGTTACGTAAACGTAGACAAGTATTTACCGATGCAGTACACGAAGCCGTTGAAGATGGGCACTTATCGCCTGTTGAAGAAGAACACTTAGAAAACCTACGTTATAAGCTGGGTTTAAGTCAGCAAGAGGCAAATAAAGCGATTCATAACGAACTTAAAAACCGCAATCGCAACCTGTATTGCCGTCACTGCGGTAAACGCCAAGATTAATAATTAAAGGGATAAAGTCAGTAACTTTATCCCTGAAACTCTTGATGCCAACTCTTATCTAAAAGCGGCCCTATTGCATCACCAGGTACCGGTTTACTAAATAAATAACCTTGAAAATACTCACAGTCTTTTGCCTGTAAAAAACGCAGCTGTTGGATAGTTTCTACGCCCTCTGCGACGCACTCTTTTCCTAAACTTTTTGCCAAGGTTAGAGTTGAGTTGATAATTGCCTCATCACCTTTATCAACACCAATATCATTAACGAAACTTTTATCAATTTTCAGCACATCAACCGGGAAACGCTTTAAATAGGTTAACGAGGCATAACCTGTACCAAAGTCATCCATATAAATACGACAGCCTAGCTGCTTTAATTTCTCCATGCTTTGTTGAGCTTTTTCTGAATCTCGCATCATCACCGACTCGGTAATTTCAAACACGACTGCACTGGCCGGTACTTTTATGGCATTGAGAGTGTGTTCAATGTTGGCAACTAAGTTCACACTTTCAAAATCAAGGGCCGATAAATTAATTGAGATATACAGTTCAGGATGAGTTATATGCCACTGACGTAACTCAATAAGAGCTCGCGATAACGTTTGCAGCATTATTTTGGTGATCAGTCCTGAACTTTCTGCCGCATTAGCAAAATCTTCAGGGCTATATACATCATTACTAGGCCAGCGAAGTAACACTTCTAAACCAGCGACTTGATGAGTTTTTGCACTGACTATTGGTTGGTAATAATTGCAAAACTCATGCTCTAGGTAAGCTTTACTCAATTGCGATTCAAGGTGCAATGTACGCTGAACCTGTAAATTCATCTCTTGTTTATAAAATTGATAACACCCCTCTACATGACGCTTAGCATGATATAAAGCAACGTTTGCCGCTTTTAACAACGCTTTAGTCCCGCTTGCATCATCTGGGTATACGGCCACCCCAACGCTCAGGTTAACCTTAACGGCTTGCTGACTTAGCTCTATGTGTTTTTCTACTGAGTCCATCACCTTGGCACACAGTAATAATAACTCATCTATTTGTTTGTAATCTTCAGCTAGAATCACAAACTCATCGCCATCAAATCGCGCAATACTATCTTGAGGTCGAAGCACATTTTTTAACCGCTGAGCTACTCGTTTAATTAATTCATCAGATTCTTCGCGCCCAAGTGAGTCATTAAAGTATTTAAAACGCTTGATATTAACATTTAATAAGGCAACTTTGGTTTTATGATAATCAGCTTGCTCAATCGCATGATTCACACGGTCATTAAATAATGTTTTATTTGGTAAACCAGTAAGCGCATCATAGTTTGCTAAAATATGTAGTTCACTTTCTGCTAGTTTTTGTGCACTGATGTCAGTAACAATGATCACATAACTATCGAGCTGACGATTGCTGCCTGCTACAGCACTAATTTTAATCAATACTTGTCGTTTCTCACCGTTTGCCACAACCACGACATCTTCGGCGGAATAATGCTCACCCGATTGTAGGTTTTGCATAACTCGTAAGTAATTGATCCGAGCCGATACAGGTAATCCCAGTGTTAAAGAGCGGCTTGAGCGCGGCTCTGCGGGAAAATCAAAGGCATCTTGAAGTGATTTATTTGTGGCGCGGATACGCAGGTTTTTATCTATGATAAATACCCAGTCTCTCGTTTGTTCAAAGGCTGCACCAAAGAGACGAGCATTCTCTTCAAACACTAACTCACGCGTCATATTCGTGTACGTGCCCGCTACTTTTTCAGGGGCTGTGCCTTGCCATTCGACTACTTTGCCAAAGTCTTTGTACCATCGCCATTGACCATCGGCATGACGTAATCGGTAAGTACAATTAAAATAACCTTTTTGAGTGGATAAAAACTCCAGCCATTCCAATCGGAAAGTTTGCTTATCATGCGGATGAATTTTTGCTAAATAGTCATCTAAATTAACACTGTCGGTATCATAGCCCAGCTCGTTCCTAAGACGAGGTTGATAAATAATAGGGCTTTGTGACGACCAATCCCACACCCCTGAATGACTTCCCTCTAAAGCAAGCTTTAACCGCGCTTCACTTTCTTGGCTTTCTTTATGAGCGGCCAGCAAAATTTTCTGCATGCGATTACGTCTAAATACCCATGCAGCAATAATTAAAACTATCAAAATTAAATACAATACTATGACATGTGGGGCTCGCCATGGTGGGTACTTTACTTCGATATTTAAAATAGCAGGCGGAGTCAGGTCCCCCGTAACTGGGTCTTTTGCCCATACCTTAAGATGGTACTTTCCTGCACTTAGTTTTGGAAAAAGAACACGATTGTTATTGCGCGTATATGTTTTTTGTCCATCACCTAGTTGGTACTCATAAATGATACGTTCTTGATAATTAAATGCCATCGCTGAAAAAGCCACCTCAAGACCAATATCATCATGCTCAAGGACAACACTGTCGATAGGCTGTTTTAACTCAGCAGGCAAATCGCGAGACATTAGATCAAGGTTAGTAATATTGACATGATCAATCAGCGCTTGCTGGTAGTGGTTATCCATCGGATAAAAATAGGTAAACCCTTTTAAAGTACCATAAACTATCTGCCCAGATTTTAGCTTGGTAAATGCGCCACTATTAAACTCTGTTGAGAACAACCCTTCTGCACCGGTAAACTGCTGAAAATGCAAGTTTTTTGGATTTAATCGCCACAACCCTTTGTGACTACTCATCCAGATCATACCGGCCTCATCGAGCACCATGTCGTAGAGCAATGTACCCAGTTTGTTTTTTTCTAGGTCAATCGTGTAAATATGCTCATAAGTATCAGCATCTAAGCCAATCAAACCGAAATTAGATAACGACAACCACAGTACATTGTTGTTATCTATGATGTACGACATCACATTAACAGCAACATTCTCATGTTGTTCTGGAACTGTATAAATAGTGGTTAGCTCGTATGTATCAGGATCAACTTGATACAGAATGCCGGCATTATAAAATAGTGGCGAATCAGGCTTACTTGTTAAAGCAGGTAAGAATCCGTAGGCTAGGAAAGGCTCAAATTCATCAAACTGCCCTGCCAAACGGGTAATTACTTGAGTTTCAATATTATAAACAAACATGCCGTAGTCAGGGTGAACGTAAAATAGCTCCCCAGATGGCATCAATAATACACCGTGAACCCAATCGTTTATTAATTTTTGTTGCTCTGGATCTGCGGTTTTCACCGGGGTCGCTTGGCCTGTTTTTGGATCAAAACTCATGATCCCACGATTACTGTGTAACCACAGCTTATCTTTGTAAGGCATCACCTGATAGATGGTAAACTCTGTAGTGATAAGATCCACTTGGTAATCTTTTAAAAACACCTCGCTTTCGTAGGTATCCAAATTAATGGCTGTTAAACCATTATGGGTAGCAAGCCAAACTCTGTCCTGAAACTCAGTAATTCCCCATATAGAATGATGAGATAACCCATCTCCCTTTATTGAGTTTGCTACTACATTGCTAAAATTATAATTATCATAAGGTAAGTAAAAGGCTCCATCATTTTTAGTCGCCAACCACATACCGCCTGATTTGTCCTCAACTAAATCAATAATACTCGTATCAGCGAGTGTGTATCCGCTATCTTTTAAACGCGTACTTTTTACAAGCTCATTCTTCGATGGAGTAAATTCGAATAACCCTTTATCAGTGCCTAAAGTTATTGATGTTTCCTTCGGAGTTATCGTCCAAATATTTAAATCATCAATTAAGGTTTTACTGCTAAAAGCAAGCTCGGGAGAGGCAAACATTTCATCTAAATGACTTATATCAATCTGATACAAGCCCCTAACAGCACCAACCAATAATGTTTGCTCATCAACAACTGCGAATGACTTTACATAGTTTTGATAAATATGAGTTGGTTCTTGTTGGAGATGGTCAAGTTTTCGATATTTACCTGACGCAATTTCATACACAAACGCCCCATTGCTGGTACCTATAAAAATGAAGCCTTTGTACGGGTACAAATCGCGAATGACACTACTTCTAACTCGATCTGGTATTTCAAAAATTGTTGTTACTTGTTTAGTTTCTAAGTCTAGTTTTGCAAAATCCCAACCACGTCCAAGCCAAAGCGTCTTATCATCAAGAGCGACCATGCTAAACACAGACTCGCTGAAAATCTGTTCTTCGGTAGTTGGTTTTGCAATAAATTGTTGATAACTATCGGTGTTAGGATCGTAACGAAATAAACCCGCTTGCAATGATGCAATCCAAATATAACCCAGGGGATCTTGGTAGATGCGGTCGATAATAGCGTCTTCTAGCTCGCCATTAGGGCCTTTAATATGCACAACTTGATAGCCATCGTAACGGTTTAGGCCACCTTCGGTCGATAGCCATAGGTAACCACTATCATCGATTAGCATAGTATTGACATAGCTTTGCGATAAGCCTTCGCTGGTAGATAAACGCTTTACCTGTGCAAATGCTGGCTGACTAAACAAGCCACAGATAAAAAATACAAACAGCACGATGATGGAAAAGAACTGTGTCATTGACGTTCCAAATTGCTAACTTGGCACTGTGTGTCGTGTACAGTGCATCGCAACTATATTTCGATGCGCATATAACTCAAACAACGATTGCAAAGAATTGGGTAATGTTAACGTACAGTTAAACCCATTTTGTACATAAAAATCAATCAGATTTTGGTATGCAAAAGTAAATATAGGCGCGTTTTGTGCTGTAATTAACGTCGTAAGTAATTGAGAAGCAATCTTTTGACCTCGCCATGCATCATCAACATAAAGTGTTGATAAAAACAAAGACCCCGACTGGTTTTGTATTCGACATGCTGCAATAATCTCTAGACCAGAATAGCAAACCCATACTTGGTCTGCTTTGCAGGCTCGCCCTCGAGCACCATGTTTATCATAAAACTTATTAACTAACGGTGTTTTTATTGGTTCAAGAAGACAAAACTTTAGCGCAGTCATATCAGCTCATAAGTGCAAGATAATGCTCAAACTGCTGTTTCAAAAATGCTTGTTCTGACATTGGGCGACTGTTAATTGTTGTATATACCCCCTCCCGCGTATTTTTACCTCGCTTTATTTGGTAAGCCCAAAAAGAGGCTTCATAGTCCAGTTGTATTTGATACTTTTGCTCTCGTGGCAACTTACATAAATTAAAACTCATATATTCACAACAACTAAAAAATAATAGTGACCAGTATAGCATTTTTTATTGGTCTGTTTAGCCTAATGCCATACGATTAACCTTGATTTTGGTAGCACATACCAGTAAATTAACGGCGGTTTTTTAAACACGCAAGGAATGCACATTGTCAAAATATCTGCTTCTCAGATTTGCGCTAGTCTTATTGCTTTTTTGCCTTCCTGCTAGTGCTAGCTCGAACCTATTAATTTTCAATCGACCAGCGGATACCCCACAAGCACGTTATGTTATTGATTTACTTAAAATGGCCTACAAAGAAATAGGTTATGAAGTACATATCATTGATTTTAATCACCAAAGTGCCCTTATAGCAGCCAATAATGGTATTTTAGATGGTCAACTAGGCCGTATTGCAGATGTAAAAGATGACTACCCAAACCTACTAAAAGTTGATTTCCCGCTTTTTGATTTTAATCTTGTGCTATTAAAAAATTGCCAACACTGTCGCTATAAAGAGTTAAAATCATTAGCAATTCAATCAAGTTATCCTGCTGCCCAAAGTTACATCGATAAACACCCATTCGGCGGAGATGTTATTAAAGTACGAAATATTACCGCACAATTAAATTTACTAACCCAAAAGCGTGTTGAAGGCATTATATTGCTAGATTTTATGCTCAAAACAAAGCACCCAGATTTTAATCAAGCAGCTTTTCATAAAGAAGTTTTAATGCCAATGCAGAGCTTCCATTTCGTTCATAAACGCCATGAGGCACTAATTCCTAAGCTCACTCGCGCCCTTCAGAAATTGCAGGAAGAGGGTAAAGTGCATTTTCTAAAATCCAAATACAACTTAACTGAATTTTAAAAATCAAAACCACCTTGCGAGGGAGAAGACGGTGGGTTTTCTGCTTGTTGTTTTTTTTGTAGGTAACGCTTATATCGCTGTTGGCACAAGCTAATTACTTTACGCTTTTCGGCATTAGTAAACTTATTCCAATAGAAGCGTTCATCCCTGCTTCGATAACAGCCTTTACAATACCCTCGATTGTTAACCTGACAAATCCCTTTGCAAGGGCTTGGAATCTCAAAGATTTCAATTTGTTGCATCATATTTGCCAGTGACGAGTTCATAACTAAAGTATAGCCTGAAAAATAACCATAAAAAAAGCCACTTTATAAAAGTGGCTTTCTAACGCTATTTTTAGCCGCTAAAAATTTAGGCTAATTCACTGTTTGTCAGTTCTGCTTTACGATGAAAAGGCTTCGCATACATTGCAAGAACTAGCGGCTTTAATTCATCGGGTACTTTTGCCAAGCGAGCATAAAATGCCTCTGCATCTTTTTTATCGACAACGGCTTCTTTACAGCCACCAGCAATATAGTTACCAGGGTGTAGAAAGAATGAATCAACGATTTGCTGATCAATAGTTTTTGCAAGCTCTTCAGGTGACTCACAGCCTGACTCAATTGGCTCACCAAAGGCTAAATGCACATGTCCTTTAGCTGTACTAAAGCCTTCAACAATGCTGGCAATATCTTCGCCTTGTTGTTTAACATACTGACCATGTTGCTGCTTATGATAAAGCTCTTTTGCTTTAGCTATCGCACACGGCTCGTATTGATAAGAGATAGACACAGGCACAATTTTTAGTTCGCGCACGTATTCAGCAAACTCTTTCTTCTGCTTACGACCTTGTAACTGCAACATCTTAAGTAGAGCTGGATCTGTTTGGTCAAAACCATCTTTTGCTCGGCCTTCTTTTTGGGCTATCCAAATTGAGTGACCTTCAGCTAGGGAGTCATAAATATAAGCAGACAGCTGCGACAAAGCTTTTAGCATCTCTTTAGGTGCTTTCGCTGAGCGCTTCACAATAAAGCTTTTGTTTAAGCGCATTAACTCAGTGATATAAGGAATTTGCAGTAAGTTATCACCAATTGCGATGCGAACAGTCGGCATATTGTGTTTAAACAACCCCCAATTCACCAATGCAGGGTCAAGCACGATATCTCGGTGATTCGAGATAAATAAATAGGCTTGTTTAGGATCTAGCTTATCTATGCCAGAAAATGTCACTTCAGAAGTAGTACGGGTGATTAACTTATTTAAATAATCTGCCACTTCATGCTGTACTTGCTCAACCGATGAGGTATTACCCCACTTTTTACGCAGCTGGCTGCGCACTAATGGGCGAGTAATAAATGGAAAATAGGATAAAAAGCGCGGTAGATTATATTTGGCAATTACATCCACAAAAGCATTATCAGCAATTAAACGTGCTACTGAATCAGCGACTTCATCATCATTGTAAGGTCTTATGTCGGCGTATTTATCCACACTTTCACTCATTAAAAACTACTTAAGTTAAAAAACGGCACGCACAGCGCACCGTTTAAATATTTGGCGGATTATAACTCAGGCAATTTTAAATGCGAACCGAGACGCGATAGTTAACCAAGTTATTTGCCAAATGTTAGTAAAATATATTTTTATAACAAGTAATTATGCAATGCTCTTACCAGTTTGCGAGGACTTTTTCAGAACCATTTTTAACACTAATCTAAGCATTAAAGTAGCCAATACAATGCCCGATATAAAGCTTAACCAATGCGGTAAAACTTCATGCTCTTCGCCTATCATCGGTGCCACCACAAAACCATATTGCGTCACTAAATAATCAGTTAAAAAGCCAAATGCCAACGCTGTAGCAATCACACCTATTAAGTAAGCAACCACTGCACGCTTACCTAGTTCTTTACCCACAACACCTAAGGTTGCAATATTTGTAGCAGGGCCTGCCAACATAAAAACTAATACTGCACCAGGCGATACACCACTGAGTAATAGTCCAGCAGCTATCGGTGTTGAGGCTGTTGCGCAAATATACATAGGAATACTAATTAAAATAACCACAAGCATCGCAAGTATGCCACTGCCCCATTGGCTTAAATAAGATTCTGGCACATAGGTTTGTACTAAAGCGGCAAAGAATAAACCAATCATTAACCAAATCATGGTGTCTTCAAGTAACTTGTTACAACTAAAACTCACAGCACGTTTCAGTTTACCAAAGCGGCTTTCAACTGCTTTAGTTGGCTGCCCACTGCTACAACAGCTTTTCTGCGAAGGTGCAGCTTGTTCAGTTGCGCAACTTTGTTGCGACTCTGGAGTAGCTTGTGAACCTTTATTACTACAACAACTTGTTGTTTTAACAGCCTCAAGTTCTTTGGTTGTTTGCTTGCTGCAACAACTCGATGTGGTCAAAGGCTCAGGCTGTTTACTGCTGCAACAAGATGTTGTTTTAGTGTTCTCTTTATTTGCTGTTGTGCCTTGCTGTTGATGAAGCTCACTGTCTTTACCCACTAATACACCCGCCACAATGGCACTACACACGGCCGCAATAGGACGTATCACCGCCATAAATGGGCCTAGTAACACATAAGATACCGAGACCGAATCGACTCCCGTTTCTGGGGTTGAAACTAAAAATGCGGTGGTGGCACTTTTTGACGCCCCCGCCCTTCTTAAACCAATGGCCGCAGGGATCACACCACATGAGCACAATGGCATAGGAGCACCAATAAAAGCCGCTTTAACTGTGGTCCATAGCCCTTCTTTTCCTAAATGACGGTTAAGAAAGTTGGCAGGCAAATACACATTTAACAGACCAGCTATGAATAAACCCAGCATTAACCAAGGCGCCGAGAGTAAAAACAGATGCCAAAAATTACTGAGTAAGTCCATCGATATCCTCCAGCGTCGTTAGTATTGAACAGTTTTCAGCGGGTTCTTCACCACCACAACATTTATCAGCCAATAATGAAAGTGAGTCATAAAAGCGGGTAAGCTCTGCAATTCTTTGTGCAACGAGATCGCGCTTTTGTAACGTCATCTCTTTAACTTCATGGCAAGAGTGCTGATCTTTATGAAACTTAATTTGCAGCAACTCTTTGATCTCAGCCAAACTAAAGCCAACATTCTTTGCCCTGAGAATAAACGCCATTTGCTTATAGTCATCCTCAGAATAAAAACGATATCCCACGTCTGAACGCGAACTTGGCGTTAACAAACCATGCTTTTCGTAGTACCTTAGGGTATCTGTTGAGACACCCAACTGGCGGGAAAACTCACCTATTTTCATCACCGTCTCCATTGTGAAGCGTTTATTTA
>CERL01119075.1_pt1 | contig 11561 bp, 6 predicted proteins | sample 530811 | NCBI WGS metagenome assembly CERL01 (sample SAMEA2620995, study PRJEB7988) | marine metagenome | isolation source: saline water (ENVO:00002010), including
ATGCCTTTTAATAGTGCTACCGCTAGTCTTTCATTACAAACTAACCCAACCCTATTCGCTTCTTCTATGAGTGATTTTTCAGCGGTTGCTTGGAAAGCGTCTTCAAGTAAAGACGATACTGTTGCCCATTTAGAAAATGATGTTAAAGAACAACTACAGATGTTGGAGATGGCTGACCCTGAGATTGATTCTTTAGAATATGTTTCTTCTTATGGGGTAACACCTTATGGAATGTCTAGGACGGCCTATGCTTTTCCTTTACTCCAAACAATCGCACCAAACGCTTTTGAAATATCACAATCAGATATAGCTACCACAGACCACACTTTTAACTCTGTACAGGTTGGGGGTGTGGCAGTTCCTAAGCAAAACGAAATATTCCCTGACGCTGTAGACCCTAGCGCAACTGTAGCTTCTATCATTCTTCCTATGATGCACTTTTATGCAAACACCACAAATATGGTCATTGACAGGCAGAGTCACGGTGATATAACACAAAATTGTGTGTTGCAATCAGACCAACTAGAACTAACGTGTACAAATTTAGTAACAGACCTAACAGCTACAGATATAACGGTGACTTGGTATTCAGAAAAAGAAGGTGAGTCAAGTGGGTTTACTCAAGATATAAAAAAGATGGGCGAGGGGTTTGGTGTTCCTTTTAGTGCCATGAGGCTTCTAATGCTCGTTGGTATATTGGGGGGGATGGCTGGACTTGTCGCATACACAGGGGGTAACCCTTTTGCACTTGTTGTTTTTGCGGGTGCGGGGATATTTTGGGGTGGATTGGTCGGAGCAGTTCCGATGGGAGTGGTTTTTGCCCTACTCGCACTAGTTGTAATCGCTGGCACAGCACCCATATTTAATAGGATGTTTGGATAATGAAAAAATGGCTTGGTAAACGATTGGCACTTCTTGGGGTTTTAGGTGTGGCTTTTTGTGTGCTTCAAATGACCTCTGTGTTTGGGGACTCACCGCCTTCTTCTAGCTTCGGCTCACACGCAACCATCACAGTACAAAACACTTCCGCTACAACAGATTTTGAAGGTGTTCTGCCGATAGAAATGCAACCTCAAAACTTAATTGCGGGCGGGTTTGTTAATGCAACAATGTCAGACATTCTTTTTGCCGACCAAAATGCGACTGAAGTTGGTGGGGTAGGTCAGAATATCAACCTAAATGGACAACCGTTTTTTTGGTATGGGGAGATTCCTAAACAAAACTCAAAGCAACTAAAACTATATACATTTAACGCAACACCCGCTACGCATAAATTCCCACTTGGTGGGCTTACAACTGACGATATAACAGTAGCTGACTCAGCTTCTTTGGGTATCGGAAACAACTTAACATTAGAAGCAGAGGTGACCCTGAAAGAGACTCCAACAGGGACACAGGAAATATTCTATAAACCTAATGAATATAGGCTTTGGTTAGATAGTGGCGTTTTAAAAGCGACCCTAGAATCTAATTCAATAACCGAGGTTTGGAATACACAAAACTTAGTTCCCGAACCTTCTCCCTTATATAACCACTCCAGTCCAGTTAATAACACTACTGAGGGTGCAATTTGGGGTAACTATATGCAATATTGTCAGGCAGAAGGAAACGACTCTGCTGGGTGGGGTAGCAATTATAAAGTTTGGGAACAAAATTCAGGGAGTGGGTATACCTACGACTATACAGAACAATGGATATGGCCTTTAAATGAGGAACTATGGGCTTTAGATGGAAAAGTTGGGATTCCAACTCTACCTAAATTACCCCCTTGGTCTGACGTTATAAACGGTATAGATGTGGCTGGAGTCTACAATCATGGAAGTCCAACAGTCCAACAGACCAATCAAGGGTCAGGCCCGCCTTATTACGGAGAGGACTTAATAGAAATGATTAATGACCCTGAAGGTCACTCAACTCTTGATAATTTTGTCGATTTGACGCTTATTTCGTGGGGTGCTAATGGAGTCCCAGACGTTGCTTGGGATACAACTGGACATTGGCCTTGGGGTGGACAATGGGTTCATGGGGACGAACTCTTACATAATCTTTGGAATGACTCTGACCAACAATCGGCTGATTGGTATAACACTTATACACCTACTTATTGGAGCGGTGGGATAAAAGCCAACGGCAATACCCAATATACTGGCGGTGGAAGTTATTCAAACGCCCTAGCCCTCTCAACACTTTGGGCGGGCTGGGATATGCCAGTAGATGCTAATAACCCTAGTTTTGATTCAAATAATTTACATAGATTTACAGATTATTTAAGTTTTGACACGACAACTGGATACCCCCCTTCTGGTGGGAGTAATGGTATTCAACCTTGGTGGGATAGGTCGAGAGGTGTAATAAATCACCACGGTGGAAATTCCAGTGTTTGGTGGGGTTGTCAATTTAACTCTTGGATGAGCGATTTTGATGAAACTGGTTTAGATAACGTAAAAATTTTAGGCTTGAAATTCCATGCAATCAGTAGTTTTTGGGGAACTACAGGGCAAGATTATTTTAACTACCAATATTATGGTGACCCCCAATCAACCACAGCTATGTTTAACAATTCTCCTAATCCTTGGACTACAGGAAAATATGATTCATGGTCTGGGCAAGCCATGCAACAAAGTTTTGATAAGGATTATTACCATTTTGGAGAGCAACCTACCTCTACAAATGTATTTGTTTCATTTACCCATCCTACAACCGATATTAATCACCCTAAACATGGGCAAACTATAACCGTTCCTGACAATTATGGTTGGCGGAATTGTTACGGTTATGTAGGTTCTAGTTGTAGCTATTACCCTACTATTGAAGATGTAAATCATCTAGCTTTGAATCTATATTGGGGGAGTGGTTATAACTCTAAAGTTGACCCGACTGCCGTCTGGATTGAAGTTAGATATTTTGCCGACCAAGTAGTAGCCTCAACTGCGAATGTAGTGAGTAGTGCCACCTTACAAAAAGATGTCACATATGATGTCAAACTCACTTTTGAAAAACCTGACATTAAACTTTGGGTTGACGGTGTAGAAGTTGGTTCATCGACATTAGATGGGGACATAACGGACACAGCGTCTGCTCTTGTTCTTGGTGAAAGCGTTAAAGGTTGGGTTGACGATTTTAAAATCAGTTCAGGAAGTATTTCTTCACCTGTAGTGGCTATGGATTTACAATTTGAACCTTCACACAACACAAACACACAAGTTGGTATTGTTGGTAACTCTTGGGTCTACACAGGCACAATTGCAGACCAATCAGGCAACGCAAACACAGGAACGTATAACGTAACTGCTGACACAACAGATATAACAACCACAGTTGGCGGGCTTGTTGTAGCTGACGAGCCACCACCTTCAGGCACAGACGCAACAATTAAAGACCAAATAGGGGCAATGCCAATTGGGGTTTTCCTGACACCACAACCAGTACAGGCAAGTGTTTTAACAGCGGGGCTACATGATGCTTCTACGGTGGGAACAATGCCACAAGACGCTTGGTGGCTTTTACTCGCTACGATAATTGCCACGGTTGCGGGTGCTAAATTGATGAATTACATACCTAGTTTGACAATAGTGGCGGTGGCGGGTGGAGTTGTGTTCGCATTTATTATTCTGTTTGCGGGTCTGACTTTATGGTTTTTGGCCTTTTACACACTATGGGCGTTGGGGACAATTAGCATTCAGCAGTATTGGAAGGCATAAGTATGGGTGCAAAAACATACGGTTGGTTAATTTTTACTTGGATGGTCATGATGTTCCTAGACGCTATAGGGTCAGGAACATCAAATGCTGAATATTCATCAAACGCCAATATCGCTCTCTCTTTAAACGTACTCAAAATGTACAACATAGGATTTATTTCGATACCACTACCTAACGTGGGTTGGTTTAGTGCGGTTTACGCACTTGCATCTTGGCAATTTTGGTACTTCGACAATACTTTTGGGACTATGGTGCGGTTGTTTGTAGGTATCCCTGTTATGGGGATTTTAATGTACGGACTTATAACCAGCGTGATGCCTGTAATTATTTCAGGTGCTAGTGCTGTCTTAACCTTTATATCCAACTCACTCTCAGGTTTAAGTAGCTTCTTTAGGATAGGGTGATAATGACTTCACAAAAACGACAAAGCGCAATATTAAAGATGAGCCAACAGCTTCAAAGTAAAGGATTAACATCCAATATTTCTGAAGACTATATAACAATGGGTATTTTAAGGGGACAGGTTGATGCTGACCTAGTTGAAGAAGCGGGTCTTACAGATTACATAGAAACTATAAGAAACGCACCTGACATAACTGACTATCAGGGCAATACAATCTCTTCTCAAGATGCTATTAAAAAATGGGGGTTTCAGGGTTACAACGAACTTACAAGTAGCACTCGTGGCGGTAAAATTCAAAGACATGGTAGATGGGTAGAACCCTCATCTTCTAGTTCTTCTAGTTCTACGAGTTCCCAACCAGTAAGTTCTTATGTAGCACCTGTAACACCATCAAGCCCTACTCCTAGAAGAATTGAGGCAAGTGAAGACCCGATAGCTGGTGATTTAACATATAAATCAGCCTTAAATGAACCCACAGAAAGAGTCGCTGATGTTGCAAAGAGTCCTTTTTCTTACGATGACGTATACGGTCTAACGCCTAAAGAACCTGAAAAAACTGAACCACAGAGTCCTTTTTCTTACGATGACGTATATGGCCTAACGCCCAAAGAACCTGAAAAAGAATACTACAACGCACCCTCTCCTGAATCGGGGGATTATCAAGGGGGTTATGGTTCAGAAGCAAAAGCCCAAGAAATTTACGAATACAAACAAGCTCAGGATGAATTTGTTAAAAAATGGGGAGATTACAACAGGCGTTATGTTAGACAAGACTTACAAGACGTTGACGAAACTGGATACGACATGGGCAAATACGGCTCAGAGTATGAAGCATCAAAAATATACAGGCGAAATACCGAGCCACCTATAAATGAAAGTATTGAAGATATTAACAAATGGACACTAGATTTAACTGGTGACGGTAGACCTGATGTTGGCGGTGTGCGTGAACCTGATTCTGAAAAACTAGATAGATACTACAGTTTCTTAGATAGTAGCGGTGAAAAACACTCATTTATTGATGATGGCAACCTCACAGAAGCAGAACTCTTAATTAAACGTGAAATAGATAAAGACTTTGTTTCAGAGCAAGAACTAACCGAAACAGTAGACCGAATAACAAACTATGCCGACAAATCTGTAGAAGGTTTGGCACGGAAAGAGGCAATGGAAGGAAAGGAGTTTGAAGCAGTCTATGAACAGTATCGGCAAGAACAAATATATGCTTCGCTCCCCATAAGGGAACAATTGCGATTAGAGGAAATGTACGAGGCGCAAGGGGTAGATACTAAACTTATACAAAACGTTACTTTAGGGACTCAACAAGGTAAAACTATAGTTGAGGCTATAAAAGGGACACCTCCAACTATATTTACAGATTTAACGCTTACTGAAGAAGCCGTTGCTGAAATAGAAGCCCGAACTGCAAAGTTTGAGGCTCTTATGAAAGAAGCTGAACTTAAAAAAGCACCTGAAGACAGGTCAACTACTTTCGACCAAGGTGTTGTGGGTGATGTTATTACTGAAGTTCTAACATTTTCTATGCAAGATACAACAACTTTTAATAAAGAGGATTTAGAAAAAGAATTTGAAGTAACCCGCTCTGATTTAACAAAAATGTACCATAAGGCTGAAGCGTTAGCCAACAAACAGGGAATGACTATCGTTGAGTCTGAGCAAGATTTCTTAGAGGCCACAATGCCCGCTACCGATAAGGACAAGTGGGTGCGGGCGAGAATTGACCAAGGTGCTAAAGCCACTCAAGTTGCGGGTGATTTCGCTTTAGCTATGACCCCTATCGTGGGAACGATTAAAACTTGGCAAGATACTAAATCTATAGGAATGACAGCTTTATCTGCGGGATTAGATGTACTGTGGTTTATACCTGTGGTTGGTGCGGGTGCGGGTGCAGTTAGAACAGGTACAAAAACAGCTACAGGTATAAGTAAAGCGATGGGTCGTGCTGTTGTGGCTGATGCAATTGCTACAGTTAAAGCACCTTATACAATAGTTAAATACCCCGCCCAAGTAGTTAAACAAGGTTTACTAAAACCTTTAGAGATGGTTTTAGACCCAAAGCGAATGCCTATAGGGGCAATAGCAAAACAAGCAGATACAACTAGAGTTACAACAAAAGGTGCGGGCGGGGTTCTTTCAGAAGAGCAAGCCTTAGAACTTCGTGACTTAATGGTTAAAAACGCACTTGAAGGTAAGGACTTATACGCAAAAGTTGACGGCTACTCAGTAAAGGTTGAGAAAGCCCCAATTATGAAATATACAAACATAACACTTGGTCACGGATCACCTGACGTAAGGTTTGCCTTGGGTTCACATTCCAAAACGCTTTTAGAAGAAGCTGAAAAGAAATTACTCATGGTGCAAGATTTCAGAGCAATCGCTAGAGCGATGAAAAAATCAGGAGACTTAGAAGGTGCTGTGAAATACGAAACCCTAGCTAGGGGGAATCAAATTGAAGCGGGTGTCCTTTATAAGAAATCAGATGAAATAAAAGGAACATCGGAAGACTTTGCATATGAAGTGATACCTTCAGGTGAAGGGCTTGGACAATTTGGTAACCCTGTGGGAGTAGCAACAACATTTACCAAAAGCAACGCTCTTGGTACAGCAGACGATGCGGTCTATAGCAAACTCGTAGATGAGTTCACAGAGTTACTTAAATCAGAACCTACTGGTTTAAAGGATGTCGTTGCTCGTAAGGTAAAAATCAGGAATGCCAAAAAAGCCATTGACGAACATATCGAAAAAGTCGCTAAAGAGAAAAAATCAGGTGTGGTTTTTATGGGTGGTGACTATTCAGGGACAGCTTTGGTTGGGACAGACACTTTAAAACATGTTAATTGGGCGATGGAAGATGGGGTTAAAGTGTACAAGAAATACAATCAAAAACAGCCTTTATGGAGAGCAGAAGCAGAAGTAGAAGCAACGATTGCAATAGGTACAAAATTCGCCAAGGCTGACGATTTTATAATAGCTAGAGACTTAGACGGCACAAAATTACACATGCCAATATTTGGTACTAAAATACCTATTTGGAAAAAATACGGACTTAAATTCACAGGTTTTCCTGAAGATGTAAAAAGAATATTTAAAAGAGATTCAATAGACCTTCTTAAAGATACTGAACTAAGAGCATTAGACGATTTGATAGAAGCAGAACAAACCACAACGGCAAGTTTAAAACAAAAACTTGTAGATGGTGTCAAAGAAGGGAAAAGCCCATCCGAACTTCAGGCCATTAGGGACGATATAGCCCGAAGTGTTGATAAAGCGGATACAGCAAACAAAATTAAAAGGGCAGACCATTTTGAAAGGTTGGAGCGGGACTCAATTAATTCAGCGAAACTAGCTGACGCAAAATTTGAAGAAGCGTTAGCACTTTCAACAAGAGCGGATGAATTGGCTAAAATAGGCAAAAAAACACAGGCTGACGAATTACGAGGTCTGGCTAGGCAAGCTGATGAAGATGGTCGCTTTTTACTTCGTAGGTCTAACCATCAGGCAAGAATAAAAGCCCAACAACAATCACAAACCGCCATGTATGCAACGTATAGGGCGGGAATTGATTTATATGAAGACCTTGGAGTGAGGTTTGTTAATAACGCTGAAGTTATCAGGGCTGATGACAACGCTATAAATATTGCTGATGATATTGGGTTACGCTCAACACAGGCAATTAGAAATAACGATATTAAAAGTGGCAGAGTTACTCGTGAAACCGGTGTCTCTACTGAAAGAGTGCGAGTTGAAAGTGAGGTTAGAAGGGCTGATGATGATTTAACCCGCAGAACAGATAGTGAAGGCAGAAGGGCTGATGATGACTCAACCCGCAGAACAGACGATGAAGGTAGAAGGGTCGATGATGAAATAAAAGCAAGAGGTGAAGAAGATGCAAGAACAAGAAGTGATTCAGAACTTAGGGCAGACGAAGAAGGAAGAACACAAACCGACCAAACAAGAGGGTTTGAAGATGACAGGGCAAGGGTTCGTGATGATAGGGATGGGAGCGTGGGCGGTGATGAAGGCGTTAGGACAGATAGGGAAAGGCGTGTGGATGATAGTGAAAGGCGTGTATTGGATGACACCCGCCCCAGCCCCACTAGAGATGAAGGGCGCAAAACCTCAGAAGAAAAAAGAGTAGCTGATGAAAGAAGAGATGAAAAGCGAAAGGATGAAAAACCAAAGCGCGACAGACCCGATACCACTAAACGAAAATCAGTAACTCCAGAAAAAAGAAAACCAATCACACCTAAAAGAAAACCCCCTAAACCTTCCACCAGCACACCTAAAGAGAAACCGAAAAGCAGAGCTTTAAAAGCGGGCAAGGAATTCCCTGTAGAAGTTGGCTGGAAACAAGGTATGGGTTGGAGAGTTGTGAACCTAGAAACAGACACGAATGTTTTTACTAGAAAAAAACCCGATTGGATAAAAAGAGCAACAAAGAAAAAAGGTAGTGCTGAAGAAACCTTCACAGTTCACACCTATGATAACGACCCGCCCTCTCAAAAAGAATTAGATATGGGTATCGTTAAGAGTCTTGTTAGTAAGGCTCTAAAATTTAGAAGAAGCCCTAAAAATAACAGGAAGGTGTAGATATGGCACACGACCCAAATAAGTCCAACAGTCCTTTTAAAAAGGAAAGGCGAAAAAGTAAAAGAGACTCAGGGAGAAGGCCACCTAAGATGAAATTTGCATCCTCAACAGAAAAACAATTCTTCAGTCAGCTAAATCCCAAACAAAGGCAAATTCTCAGGGAAGGCACAGAAAGAAACGATTACTATGCCCTAACCGTTCCTGTTGAAAATATAGCCAAAGATTTAAGGTCTAGGACAGCCTCAGAAGAAGAAGCCCTACTCTTAGCTAAAAAACTCAAATTTGAAGCACAGAAAAGGCGTGGTAAAAACTGGCAACCCGCCCCTGAAATAGTGAAGTTAGCAGAGCAGACCTTTACACGGGTAAAACCAACTCAAAAGTCGTTAAACAAATCTACAGGCAGAGGGTATTGATATGGCAAGAACAAGAAAAGACTTACTTAGAGCGGATTTAGTAAACAATCCCGCCACTAGAGAAGAACTTGCGAAAGCGTTTCTTACACTTAACGAAGGTTCTCGTAAGATACACGGTAGAAGCAGTAATACGAACTCTCACCAAAGAAATGTTGATATTGACTTAGCTATGGACGCTAGGGGTACACGTAAAGCACCTATAAAGGCAAATACCCCATACGATGCCGAACTACAGAAAATGTGGTTACGCAGAACTAATGAATATGACATTGTGGGGATAGACGAACCTGTAGCTAATGTCCCTAAGAGAATTACCGAACTTGAAGGTTGGGCGAAGACACCAATGACGAGTCCTACACAAGTTACGAAAAAGAAAACCATATCAACAACAACAACGACACAACCAGTAGGCACAAGGATTATTGCACCTAAACCTGAAGAAGATTTAAGTGACCCTGAGTTAATAGATTCTACAAAAGAGGCTGTCCAACAAGAAGCAAACAATATCGTCAGTATGGCAGATGAAATTCCTGACGATGTGCCACAGAAAATGATGTATGGGTATGACGAATTTAACGGTAGCGGACTTACAAATACAGACCAAGAATCTGCGATGGTCGAATTTATTGACCAAATGCACGAAGGTGTTGACGGTGATAAAGACATGCTCTTTGATATGTTGCAAGGCCAAAGTATAGAGACACCACAGGGTGATGTATTGGAAGTTACTAAGCAAAGAATTCAGATGGCCTTAAAAGTTATTGATAAGCACGGCAGTTTTGCCAAGGAAATGACAGAACAAATAGATGAAGCGTGGAACGCACATGCAAGTGTTACCCAAAAATCCTTAGATAAAAGCACAAGAGGGTTATAAATATGATAGAGACTTATTACGCAGACGTACCTGTAAATCATTTTGGCGATGTGCAGTTCGTAAAAATAAACGCTGAATCCTATGAGTTAGCTGAAACTTTCCTAACTCAATACACAGCAGAATCTTTTCAGGTAGATTTATATAGCTGTGAACTCCACGAAGCGAATGAATGGGAAAAAGACTTTAAGTACAAATGTTTAAAAGGCTGTGAGATAGGACATCACATCACTATAAGAAACGAAGCGGGTTTTTTCTTAGCTGAATTCCATAATCTTTTAAATGAGAGTGATTTTACTACTATAGAAACAGATAAAGAATTAGAATACGTCTAATGATACCGATGGGCATAAGGAGAAAACTATGGCACAAGCAGTAGCGGGAATAAACCCAAAAGCACCAAATAATTATAAGGTGGAATTTCATTTGCCTGAAAATTCTCCTGAAAGTGAAAACCTTAGAAAAGTCGGGATGAAATACATAGCATCAGAGGGCATATGGGCGGGGGGTATGGGAAAAGAAGCAACATCATTAATGCAAGATTTAAAAAGTCGGGGAGTGGTGGAGTTGAATATGATGATGCCTTCAGACCGAACTTACCCGAAACCCCAAGCACCACAAGCTGACGAGATTCACATAGTAACCACAGACCCCAAAACAGGTACAACTGTAGAAGAAGTTGTTGACGTTAGCGGAATGGATGACACACCAACAGCAGAGATATATATAGATAGAAAAGCTGAAGAGACTTTAGAAAAGGCTTTTATGGTTGCCCGCAACGAAGCGTGGAACGACATTCCTGTGAACATTAAACTTAGCGGGGCTACTGGTACAGGTAAAACCAGTATCACAAAATTACTTGCCAAAAAATCAGGTATGAATTTTGATGTTTTCAGCGCAACAACATTAAGAGAACGCTCACAATGGTTCGGTAGTTTTGCGCCTGATAAAAAAACAGGCAACCTGAAATACCAACCATCTGATTTTATTAAAGCAGTTCAAACACCCAATACGTTAGTTGTACTAGACGAACTTAACAGGGCAGACGCTAAAGTTCTTAATGTGCTTTTACCTTTACTTGATGACCAAAGACGCACATATGACCCTGACAGCAATACTGAAATTAAAGTTGCTAAAGGTGTCATGTTTATTGCGACAACTAATGAAGGTGGGGGTGACGATGAGTCATACGAGGGAACAGAGGCTTTCGATAGGGCGTTGGTTGACAGGTTTATCAGTATTGATTTACCCCCCTTGCCTCAAAAGCAACTCGCAGAAGTTTTGTACGAAAAGAAAGGTGTTCCCCAAGAAAGGGCTACTAAAATTGCCAAACTCGTAGACGATGTAAAAAAGATTGAAGGTGTTGGACATGTTTCAATGAGGTCAGCCGTTCAAATGGCACGGCTTATAGAAATGGGTCTTTCCCCGACCCAATCAGCTAGAGCCACAATACCACTACCGCAAGATGAGGGGCGAAGTAAACACCAACAGGACTTAAACATGATGGTGGTTGAACTTTTTGGTTCAGAAGCCGAATCGCAAACAGCAGACTTAGAAGGGTT
>CERL01024382.1_pt1 | contig 11483 bp, 11 predicted proteins | sample 530811 | NCBI WGS metagenome assembly CERL01 (sample SAMEA2620995, study PRJEB7988) | marine metagenome | isolation source: saline water (ENVO:00002010), including
GAATTAAAGGTTGCAGATTTAGATCAGCGCATCAACTTTGTCTCTGAGCGTATTTTTGATAGTTATAATACCAAAATTCCTAGTGAAATGATTGTTGATCAAACTGAAAATGAATTAAATGCTTCAATAGAGCGGATTGAGAAAAGTATTGAAAATATAGGCCCAATAAACATGGCTGTTCAGATTGAACATGAAGAAGAGAATGAACGTTTATTAATGTTGACTGATCAAAGAGATGATTTGATAAAAGCTGAGCAAAATTTATTAGATACAATTCAAGAGATTGATAAAATAGCAAGAGAGAAATTTCAAGGAACATTTGATGATATTGGTAAAAATTTTGAAAAATTATTTACTATGTTTTTTGAGGGTGGGCGAGGTTCACTTAGGCTTGAAGGAGACTCCGATCCTTTAGAAGCGAATATTGGAATTCATGCTCAGCCTCCTGGAAAGCGCAATCAATCTCTACGTCAATTATCGGCAGGTGAAAAAGCTTTAACAGCTATTGCGTTATTATTTTCTATATATCAAGTGAAGCCTAGCCCGTATTGCATACTTGATGAAGTTGATGCACCATTAGATGATGTAAATATTAGAAAATTTACTAGAGTTTTGAATAATTTCTCTAATGATACACAATTCATTGTTGTAACACATAATAAATTAACTATGGAATCTGCTAATTTTCTTTATGGGGTTACGATGGAGAAGAAGGGTGTGTCGCAACTCGTTTCAGTAAAATTAGACTGAGGATTGTTAGCCTTTATGTCTGGTCACAGTAAATGGTCTACAATAAAACGTAAAAAAGCGGCTATTGATTCAAAGCGTGGTAAAATATTTACAACTCTAATTAAAGAAATTACAATTGCTGCGAGAGAGTTTGGAGGAGATGCTGGTACCAACCCTAGATTGCGTCAAGCCGTAAGTAGCGCTCGTGATGCAAATATGCCACAGGACAATATTAAAAGAGCCATAATGAAGGGCACGGGTGAGCTTCCTGGTGTGACTTATGAGGAATGTGCTTATGAAGGATTTGGTCCTGGAGGAGTGGCCATATTTATGGAAGTTTTAACAGATAATAAAAATAGAACTGTAGCAGAAATCAGGCATCTTATAACAAAATATGGAGGTAACCTTGGTGAAAATGGTAGTGTATCTTGGATGTTTGATAAGAAAGGCCAAATTATAATTTCCAAAGTAGATCAAAATGAAGACAATCTTTTTGAAGATTCTATAAATGCTGGGGCAGAAGATTTTGATGAAGATGAAGACAATTTTATAGTTAATACAGATCCACTAGAAATGATGAATGTAAGAAAAACTCTTGAGGATAATGGTTATAAAATAGATTCAGCTAAAGTAGAAATGTTGCCCAAAAATTTACATAAAATTGATAAAGATAAATCAGAGAAGGTTATCATGCTTTTGGAAACTATTGAAGATCATGAAGATATTAAATCAGTTTATACTAATCTTGACTTTGAAGATTAATAGTGCGTGTTATAGGGGTTGATCCAGGTATTGTTGTGACAGGTTTTGGTATTATTGATAAAAATAATAATAATATAGTTGCTCATAGTTATGGTACAGTAAAGCCACCTAAGAATATGCATCTATCAGATAGGTTAGGCTACCTCTATGATGAAATATCTATATTATTAGATAAATATAAACCCAATATGCTTGCAGTTGAGGACACATTTTATTCAAAGAATTTTAAATCCGCAATGTCTTTGGGTCAGGCAAGAGGAGCTATTATGCTTGCAGGTTATTCTGCAAAAATTTCATGCGTTGAGTATTCTCCTAAAAAAGTTAAAAAGTCAGTTGTTGGTAATGGAAATGCTAGTAAAGAACAAGTTCAATATATGGTAAAGAATATTTTACAGTTAGATCAACTGCCGTCTCCTTTTGATTCTTCAGATGCTCTTGCTATAGGATTATGTTATTTAAATCAAAATCAGGTAGAATAACCTATGATTGAATCTATAAAAGGAATACTTAATAAAAAAGATCCAACTTTAGCAATAATAGATGTTGGTGGTATTAGACTTGGTGTAAATATTACATTGTCTACCTATGAAAAATTAGGAGATATTGATGCGTCAATTGAGTTATTGACTTATTTAAATGTTCGTGAAGATATTATGGAGTTATATGGTTTTTTTGATAGTAGCGAAAGATACTTATTTAAACAGTTAACATCTGTCAATGGAATTGGTCCTAAATCTGCTTTGAATATTTTATCTGGTACAAGTCCAAATAGTTTTAAGAAAAATATAATTAATGGTGATATTGGTTCGTTGACTTCAATTCCTGGAATAGGTACGAAAACAGCTAAAAGGATTATTATAGAACTAAAAGATAAATTTATTGATGGGGGAGAGACTGTTGATTTAGGGTTTCAATTGGATTCTAATGAGAAAGATACAATTGATGATGTAGTTAAAGTTTTATTATCGCTAGGATATAATAGAAATTTAATTGATAAAGCTGTTTCAAAGATTGCAACGAAAGAAGTCCTTAAAGATGATCTAGAAAATATAATTAAGATGACATTAAAAAAATTATGATTAGTATGGTATTTATAGATTGAAACGTACTTCTCTATATGATAAACATATTTCATTAAATGCTAAAATGGTTCCTTTTGCAGGTTACTCTATGCCGATGTCTTATACTGGGATTATTGATGAGCATAATGCGGTCAGAAATATGATAGGAGTGTTTGATGTTAGTCACATGGGCGAGTTTAAAATCTCTGGAAAGGGAGCTGAGAGCTTTCTTCAATTACTCACTATAAATGATGTAAAGAAAATTTCTACAGGCCAAGCTCAGTATTCTGCTTTGTGTTTAAGTAATGGTGGTATAGTTGATGATATAGTGCTATATAATTTTGAGGAATATTATATGATGGTGGTTAATGCTGCAAATATTAAAGATGATTATAATTGGTTGTTAGAAAATTCGAATGAAGATGTTGTTATAGAGAATATTAGTGAAAATTTGAATTTAATTGCAGTTCAAGGTCCTAAATCAGCAGTTATATTAAATGATGTATTAGACTGCAATCTCAATCAATTAAAATATTATAATTTTATTCAATTAATATTCAACGGTGATTCATTAATTGTATCTAGGACTGGTTATACAGGTGAGCTTGGTTTTGAAATATATGGCAATAGTGAATCGATTGTTTCTTTGTGGGACAATATTTTTGATTATAAAAAATTAAAAGTTATGCCGGTTGGTTTAGGTGCGAGAGATACGTTACGCTTAGAGATGAATTATTCGTTATATGGTATGGATATAAGTAGATCTATAAACCCAATAGAAGCTGGTTTAGGTTGGATTACTAGTTTTAACAAAGGTGATTTTATAGGAAGAGATGCTTTGTTGCTTGAAAAAAATGAGAATCATAAAAGACGCATTTCATTTGAAATGTTGGAGCGAGCTGTACCAAGGAATAATTATGATATAATTATCGATGGTAACATAGTTGGTAAAGTAACTAGCGGAACCCAATCGCCAACTTTGGATAAAGGAATAGGTATTGGGTATATCCAGGTTGACCATTCTGCTCCTGGGACTGAAATTTCTATTGATATTAGATCAAGGGAAAAATCAGCAGTTATTGTACCCCCCCCCTTCTATAAATATGGAACGGTAAACAATAGTATTTAGGATATATTGATGAAAGAACAAAAACTTGAAATATTAGGAATTCTGAGTATTGCAATTTCTTTTTTAGTAATTGTTAGTATGCTAGGATACAATTCATTTGAAGATCCAGGAATTTCTCCAAATGTACAATTGGAGAACCCTATGGGAATATTAGGTGTTTTCATTGCTTATTTCTTTATAAAGTTTTCATTCGGTTATAGTTCTTATGTCTTGCCTGTTTTAGGGATGGTATGGGGATGGTGGATTTTTAGCAATAAAGACAGGTCTTCCCTTAGAAGGATAAGTGCATATCTGCTTTGTGCCATGATTTTAATATCAATAAGTCTAGGTCTATTAGAAATTAGTGTATTTACTAACTCTAAAATTGATTTTAAATATAGTGGGCTAATAGGAGGAAATTTAGCAAACTTTCTAGCTAGTTTTTTTGGTATCATAGGGGCAGTAGTTATAATTTTTACTAGTTGGTTGGTATTGATAAGAGGATATTTTTCTTGGAGTTTTTATGGTCCATTTGAATCGCTAACTAATCTTATCAAAAAGAAGAATGAAGATCGGAAACTTATCTCAATTGAGAAAAAGACTGAAAAGGAAAAAAGACTTCATACAAAAGATTTGATTAAAAAGATTGAAGAAAAGCAGAAAGAAGAACAATATCATTCGGTATCAAATAATGAAGATGGGGATATTAGAACTAATGATGAAGATATAGGTAATGCGGAATTTGAAAATGAAAGAAATAAAGATAAAGAAGAAAATGTTGATAAAAATGAAAACAAAGAAGATATTGATAATACGGAGCTTGAAAGTAAAGTAAATAATGAAAATACAGAAGATATTGATAAAGATAAAAACACAGAAAATGTTGTTGATGAATCTTTAAACAATGTTCATCATCAACAACTGGAATCAGAATTAAGTAAGGCAGTAGATGATGAAGTAGAGGGGCAGGTGCCCTCAGATGAAAATATTGAAGTTGGAGAGGTTGTTAAAGAAGAAGAAGTAAATATTGATGAGTTACAAGAAAGAAAAGCGCCGAAAAGAAAATACCAGCTTCCTGGCAGTGATTTATTAGAAATGCCAATCAAAATACAAGAAGGAATGTCAAAAGATGAATTAGTTGATCGTGCAAATTTTTTAACACAAAGCTTAGAAACTTTCGGTGTCGTTGGTAAGGTAGTCAATGTAAGTCCTGGACCAGTGATAACTTTATTCGAAGTAGAACCTGCAGAAGGAGTTAGGGTAAATAAATTTGTCCAACTATCAGATGATTTAGCTAGAGTTATGGAGGCAAGCCGTGTTAGAGTCATCGCTCCAATACCCGGTAAATCTTCTGTCGGTATAGAAATACCAAATATGGATCCTGATACTGTATTCTTTCGGTCAATAATAAATTCAGAAAAATTTGCTGAATCAGATGGAGAACTTACTTTGGCTATTGGGAAAACCACTTCTGGTGAAATTTCAACATTAAATTTAGCTAAGATGCCCCATCTATTAATTGCTGGTACTACCGGTTCTGGTAAATCTGTATGTTTAAATACTATAATATGTAGTTTACTTTATAATTCAACTCCAGAAGAGTTGAAGCTTGTTATTATTGATCCAAAAAAAGTTGAAATGACTCTTTATAAGTCTCTAAAAAGTTATCATTTATTAGGTATGGAAGATTTTGATGAATCTATTGTAACAAAGCCAGATAATGCTACTTTGGCTCTACGTGCTGTTGAAAAAGAAATGAGTAAAAGGTATGATATTCTTGCTGATGCTGTTGTAAGAAATATTCAAGAATATAATGCAAAGAAAGTCGCTTCAAATGAAGAGATAATGCCATATATTGTTGTGGTTATAGATGAATTAGCAGATTTAATGATGTTGAATGCAAAAGAAGTTGAGCAGCCTATTGCTCGTCTTGCACAATTAGCAAGAGCGGTGGGAATTCATTTAGTTATTGCTACTCAACGACCATCTGTAGATGTAATTACTGGACTTATAAAAGCAAATTTTCCGTCAAGGATTGCATTTCAAGTTGCTAGCAAGATTGATTCAAGAACTATTATTGATATGTCAGGTGCAGAGAAGTTAATTGGCAGAGGAGATATGTTATATTTGGGCTCAGGTTCTTCTGAACCTGTTAGGCTGCACAATGCGTTTCTTTCAATTAATGAAGTAGAAGCAATTATGGATCATATACAATCACAGCCTAAATCTGAAGAATTAGTGTTAGAATCAGTAAGAGAGAAAACAATACTGGATGCTGATTCGGGAGATGGTGCAGATGGTGATGATGAATTATTAAATGAAGCAATAAAACTAGTAGTTATTCATCAACAAGGATCTATTTCATTAATTCAGCGTCGAATGAAAGTTGGTTACTCTAGAGCTGCAAGATTAATTGATCGGATGGAGCAATTGGGTGTTGTGGGACCATTTACTGGAAGTAAAGCACGAGAAGTCATGGTTGATGAAGCTTATTTAGAGATGATTGATGATGATTAGTTAAGTATGATTTCTGTTTTACTGGCAATTCTATTGTTGGTTTCTCTGAGGCAAACAGACCCAAACCAAAAATACCTAGATTATCTATCAACTTCTCTGGTAGATCATAATGGAGTGCAGATGGAAATCAAATGGTCACAAATTGATGGAGATAGATCTTGGAATCAAGTCGGGATTATTGAACTCCTTGGTAATAAGCGATTTTTCTTAGATACAGATCAGCAGGCTATTAAAATAGATAGTAATCTAATTATAACTTATTACAAGACTGATGATGGCAAAATCATTTATGATACGTTGATCGAAGGTAGTTATGATATTTTTGATTTTTTATCAGGTGATTTTTCAGGTTTTACTATTACTAATTCAACAGCTAATAGAGAATCAATTCAATTAGATTATCATATGGATGCCTTTAATATCAGTGGAAAAATTTGGATTAAGCAAAAATTATTTGAACCTGTTAAATTTACTTTTGGCAATAACCCAGAAAGACCACAGCAATATATTGAAGTAGAGATAACAAGTTTTGGTCCAATTTCTGAAGGATCTCTATTCAATTCATTTAACCCTAATGCTGGGGAGATTATTGATCTTCGTGAATAGGTATATAAAATTAATATTTGGAATATGTATTAGTATTGCTGGGCTATATTACGCTTTTAGTGGTATTGATTTTGTTAAATTATGGAAAATTATAAAGCAAATAGATTTATTTTATGGTTTTCTTTCATTATCCATACTCCTTTCTAGTAGTTTAGTAAGAGCTTTAAGATGGCAGATACTAGCTTGCCCTATAGATAGAATTTCTTTCGAGCCAGCGTTTTCGTCAATAATGATTGGTTATTTTGGCAATTCAGTTCTACCATTTAGGATGGGTGAGTTCTTACGTGCATACGTTTTAGCAGAAAAAACATCATTAAATTTTCCTACTGCCTTTGGAACAATCGTTACTGAAAGAATCCTCGATTTTGTCGGTTTATCATTGTTAATACTATTAACCATTTTAGTATATCCAGCAGATTGGATAAGTCAAAAAATTATTATTGGTGTTGTGGTATTATCATTAACTGCGTTTGTGTTTGTTTTTTGTTTCAAAGAAATCAAAGAATTTTTCTTATTTGACTTAAAAAAAATAAAATTCTTCCAAAAATCAATGGTACTCAAAATAATTGAAATTCTTGAAAGGTTAATTAATGGTGCGGTAGCGATTAGATCAACAAATAAAGTAATGTTGATTTTTCTTTATACTGTACTAATCTGGATAATGTACTGTTTTTCGACTTATTTTGCTCTTATGTCAACCGGAATATCAATCAAATGGTATGAAGTTTGTGTATTAATGATATCTACTACGTTTGCTATTTCTGTACCAGCTGCTCCTGCATATGTTGGCACTTACCACGCAACAGTAGTTTATGTTCTAACAACTTTTTTCTTGATTAATCAATTAGATGCTCAGGCATCTGCAATAATAATTCATGGTGTTGGCACAATTCCTTTTATTATAATTGGTGCATGGTATTTTATTAATAGTTCTGTTAGTATTAGAGAGATTAATAGTAAGGAAATAATTAATAATTGAAAAAATATAATACAATTTTTCTTGATAGAGATGGAACTATCAATCCTGATCCTGGTTATATTTCTTCATTAGATCAATTTAAATTTTATGACTTTACTTTTCCTTCATTACAACGTTTAACTAACGATGGTCATCGTTTTTGTATTGTTACTAATCAATCGGGAGTTTCTAGAGGATTGATTAAACTAAAAGAACTTGATAGAATCCATGAATATGTTAAAAATCAATTTATGGATAATTTAATTCCTTTACTTGGAATATACGTAGCGAACGATCATCCTAATAGCGCTACAAGCAGGAGGAAGCCTGGTGATGGAATGTTTATTGAAGCATCTAATGATCATCTTATAGATTTAAAAAATTCACTTATAATTGGCGATTCAATAAATGATATTCAGGCAGGTAAAGATCTTGGAATGGATAGTATATTGGTTCTTACTGGTCGCGGAAGTCAAACAGTTATAGATTATCCAGATTTAAAACCAAATGCAGTAGTAAATGATCTGAGAGAGGCAGCTGATTGGATCTTAAAATGAAAAGACCAAATAAAATTGCAGTATTAATGGGTGGCCCAGGTGAGGAAAGAGAAGTATCTCTTAAATCTGGGGAAGCAATTAAAAAAGCATTAAATGACAATGGTTATGATGTTTCAAGTATAGTAATGGATACTGAATTGGCAGGTTTAATTGATAAGCTATTAAGTGTTGATTTGGTTTTTTTGGGGTTGCATGGGAGTATTGGCGAAAATGGAACTATACAAGGTTTTCTTGATGCATTAGGGATAATTTACACTGGATCTGGCCCATTGTCATCTGCAATATGTATGGATAAAAATATTAGCAAAGTTATTGCTGTAAAAAATAATATTTTAACACCAAAATGGAAGCTTTATAATAATAAGAGTATTGATCATGACGAATTTAATTGTCCTGTAGTTGTGAAGCCAAACGGGCAAGGAAGTACTGTAGGTTTGCGGATCGTTCATAATAAGGAAGAATTAAAGCCTGCGTTAGATTATGCTTTTAAATATGATTCTAGCGTTTTGGTCGAGGAATATATTAAAGGTAGAGAGTTAACTGTAATGGTGTTAGCTGGTACAGCGTATCCTGTATGTGAAATTATCCCTTCACACGAACTTTATGATTTTGAATGTAAGTATACTGCTGGAATGAGTAAATATATTTGTCCATCTAAGTTAAGCTCTGACCAAACACAGGATATTCAGAAAGTATCAAAAGATTTATTTGATTTATTAAAATGTGAAAATTATTCAAGAGCAGATTTTCGTATGGATAATCAAAATAGATTCTGGTTTTTAGAAATGAATACACTTCCTGGTATGACAGATACTAGCTTAGCACCTATGTCAGCTTTGGCTGAAGGAATTACCTTTAACGAATTAATTGATAAAATAGTTATGCAGGCTTGGAAGAAATAATGAAAAACTGGATAGCCGTTTATACAAAGTCAAGACATGAGCAAATTGTTGTTAATGAGTTGAACAAAAAAAACATTGAATCTTATTGTCCAATGTTCAAAGAAAGAAGACAATGGAGCGATAGGAAAAAGTGGGTTCATTTTCCTCTATTTCGTAGTTATGTATTTGCCAATATTGAAATAAATGAAAATATTTATGTATTACAAACAATAGGCGTAAATAAAATTGTGAAATTTCAAGAAAAAATTTCAATTATCCCTGATCAAGTTATTGATAATATAAAAAACATCATTGAAGGTGGATATAATGTCGAACAAACAGATTATTTTATTAAAGGGGATGAAGTACGTGTAGTTAGTGGACCATTGAAAGGTTTAGATGGAGTAGTCTTAGATTTGAGAGGGGCTAATAAAATAATTATAAAAATTGAATCTATACAACAGGCGTTCTCTGTAGAAATCAGTTCTGGTCTAATTAAATCAAAAAAGAAAAATGCCTCTTCAATTTTATAATACGATTACTCATAGGAAAGAGAAGTTTAATCCTATTTCTGATGAAATAGTAAAGATTTATACTTGTGGGCCCACTGTGTATAACTCAGCACATATTGGAAATTTTAGAACTTTTCTTTTTGAAGATTTGTTAAAAAGATATCTGATTTATAAAGGTTATAATGTGTATCATGTAATGAATATTACAGATGTTGATGACAAAACTATAAAACGTGCAAAAAAAGATAAAAAACTATTTGAAAAATTAACATCGAAATACTCAGCTCTTTTTATGAAAGATATTGAGTTTCTTAAAATTATCCCAGCAGATATTTACCCTAAAGCTACAGATCATATAGAAGAAATGATTCAAATGATTGTTAATCTTGAAAAAGATGGAATTGCATATTTATCTAAAGATAATTCCGTCTATTTCCAGCTATCTAAAGATAAAGATTATGGTAGATTAATAAATCTAAATCTTTCTGAATTAAAAAGTACTGATAGGGTGATTGATGATGAATACTCTAAGGATAACCCTCAAGATTTTTCTTTGTGGAAATCTTGGGATAGTGAAGATGGTGATATATTTTGGGATTCGCCATGGGGGCGAGGGCGTCCCGGATGGCATATTGAATGCTCAGCAATGTCAATTAAATATTTAGGAGAGCATTTTGATATTCATTGTGGTGGGGTCGATAATATTTTCCCTCATCATGAGAATGAATTAGCTCAATCTATATCAGTTACAAATAAACCATTTGTTAATTACTGGATGCACTCTGAACATTTGCAATTAAAAGGCGATAAAATGAGCAAGACACAGGGAAATTTCTACACGATATCCGATTTAATATCTAAGGGGTATTTAGCGGAAGAAATTCGTTTTGTTATGCTAAGTGCTCATTATAGAACAAAATTGACTTTTTCAATAGAACAATGTTCAGATGCCAGATCTGCTATTCAACGTATTAAGAGTCTCTACAATCGATTAATAAATATTGCTAATCGCAATTTATCTAAATTCAAGCTTCCATCGGAATATCAAGATTTTATAGCATCCTTAGATAATGATTTAGATACGCCCAAAGCATTAGCTGTTTTTTTTAAATGGATAAGATCTATAAATACAAAGCTTGATAATGATCAAGATATGAATAATGGAGAAATTAATGGCGGAATTGAATTTTTAAACATAGTGGATAATATTTTCGGATTTTTAATTAAAGAAAATTTTGCACCTCAAGAAGTTCATAGTTTAGCTGGAGAGAGGGAAAAATATCGCGGAATGGGAGATTGGGAGACAGCTGACCAGATAAGGCATAAAATATATGAACTTGGATGGATAGTTGAAGATGGATCTGATGGTCCTAATATAAAACCGAAGAAATAACATTTTTTCAACTTCCTATTTTTAAATTATATATATTCTTAAAAAAATAGTTTTTAACTTGATAATCCTTTGCACTTAAATTTTCTTATTTCTATATTTCGCGGCTGTTCTCGTATCGTTATTAATGACGATGCGATTATAACTTAATGCGGGTGAAAGATTTTATAATATAAAAAATCTTTTTTTTTGCCGGTGTAGCTCAGCTGGTAGAGCTTCTGATTTGTAATCAGATGGTCGGGGGTTCGAGTCCCTTCGCCGGCTCTGAATGAGTGTTCTTTAACAATTTGAAACAAGTCTGCTGGGGAGATGGCCGAGTGGTTAAAGGCAGCAGACTGTAAATCTGCCGGCGTATGCCTACGGAGGTTCGAATCCTTCTCTCCCCACTGTTACGCGGGTGTA
>CERL01012651.1_pt1 | contig 11469 bp, 8 predicted proteins | sample 530811 | NCBI WGS metagenome assembly CERL01 (sample SAMEA2620995, study PRJEB7988) | marine metagenome | isolation source: saline water (ENVO:00002010), including
TGTCTTTTATGCCAACAACAAGCAGAAAGCCCGCATTATGCGGGCTTTCAAGACGTATCAGGAATAATGTAAAGGCGACTATTACAGCGTGCGTTGTCTCACTATTTCGTACAAGCAAATCCCCGTTGCCACTGATACGTTTAAACTACTTACGCTACCTGCCATGGGTAACTTAACCAATTCGTCGCAGGTTTCTTTCGTTAACCTGCGCATCCCCTTACCTTCAGCGCCCATAACAAGCGCCGTGGGGCCTTTCAGGTCGATATCATATAAGGTTTTGTCGGTTTCACCGGCAGTACCTACAATCCACAAGCCTTTGTCTTGCAGATGCTTAAGCGTACGCGATAAATTAGTCACTTGGATAAGTGGAATAACTTCAGCTGCGCCACATGCCACTTTTCGTACGGTACCATTGAGGCTGGCTGATTTATCTTTAGGTACCACGACCGCATGCACACCTGCACCATCGGCAGTACGTAAACATGCACCCAAATTATGAGGATCGGTGATGCCATCTAACACTAACAATAAAGGTTGGTCTTGGCTTTCTAAAATACGGTCTAAGTCGGCTTCATCCAACACTTTTGCCGGTTTTGCACGTGCAACCACACCTTGGTGTTGTTCGCCGTTTACTTTATCGTCTAACGCTTTACGTTGACAAAACTGCACCGAAATACCGAAACGTCGTGCTTGATTCACAATATTGGTAAGGCGTTCATCATTACGCCCTTTTAATACCATGACTTCCATCACTCGCTCTGGCTCTTGCTCTAGCACAGACTGCATTGCATGAAGCCCATATAACCATTCTTGCTGCGCCACTACCCGTTACCCCCTTTTCTTCGCTCGTGGTGTTGCACCTTTACCTTTCGGTGCTGGCCCTTTCGGCCCTCGTTTGGCGTTCCTGCTTGGTTTCTTGGCCGTTTTCACTTTTACCTTCTTACCACCAGGGCCGCGCAGCATAGACTTATCCAGTAATAAATCAATCTTTCTTTCATCGAGGTTAACCGCAGCCACTTTCACCTCAAGCGTATCGCCAAGCCTAAATTGGCGATGGCCAGATTCACCCAAAAGAACCTGCTTAACTTCATCGTAATGATAAAAATCATCATCTAACGAGGTAATGTGGACCAAACCATCAATATGGTATTCGGTAAGGCGAACAAACAAGCCAAAATTCGTAACCGAGCTCACCACACCTTCAAAAGTGTCTCCCACGTGGTCTAACATAAACTCGCATTTAAGCCAGTCTGCTACGTCACGGGTGGCATCATCAGCCCTGCGCTCAGTCATAGAGCATTGCTCACCAAGTTGCTCTATTTCTTCGCCAGTGTAATTTTTAAAGCCTGATACCGCTTTTTTGCCCTGCTGTTTAGCAATAATGCCTTTTAACGCACGGTGAACCACTAAATCGGGGTAACGCCTAATAGGAGAAGTAAAATGGGCATACGCATCTAAAGCTAAACCAAAGTGCCCCAAATTATCGCCATCGTAGATAGCTTGCTTCATTGAACGTAAAAGCATAGTTTGAATCAGCTCTTCATCCACCCGCCCGCGAGTTTTCAGCACCACATCGGTAAAGGCTGAGGGCTCTGCATCGTCAGTAATGCGATGGGGTATCCCTATTTCACCCAAGTAGCTGGTGAATGAGGTTAACCGGTCTGCATCGGGTTTATCATGTACACGGTACAGTGCGGGCGCTTCATGCTTTTCTAGCATTAACGCCGCACTGACGTTTGCCATAATCATGCACTCTTCAATGAGCTTATGTGCATCGTTACGCACGAGGGGCACAATATTTTCTATTTTGCGCTGTGCGTTAAACACAAATTTCACTTCTTGTGTTTCAAATTCGATGGCACCGCGCTGTTGACGTGACTTTTTAAGCGCCCGATACAAATCGTGTAAATGGCGTAAATGCGGCACATGGGCTTCGTAGCGCTGATGAAGATCTTTATCGCCTTGCAGAATATTCCATACTTTATTGTAGGTAAGACGTGCATGGGAATTCATGACCGCTTCGTAAAATTGGTATTCCTCCAGCTGCCCTTGAGCAGAAATAGTCATTTCACACACCATGCACAGACGGTCTACCTCTGGATTTAGCGAGCATAAGCCGTTGGATAATACTTCCGGCAGCATGGGAATAACTTGATCAGGGAAGTACACCGAGTTACCACGCTGCTGCGCTTCATCATCTAACGCCGTGCCTGTGCGTACATAGTGGCTAACATCGGCAATGGCCACCCACAATTGCCACCCGCCGTTGTCTAACGGTTCGCAATATACTGCATCATCAAAGTCTCTGGCATCTTCACCGTCAATGGTAACAAGGGGGAGTTGACGTAAATCGATACGGCCTTCTTTGGCTTCATCAGGCACCGACTCTGTCAGGTTACTTACTTGCTTAGTGACCCCTTTCGGCCATTGGTGTGGAATGTCGAACGTACGCAGCGCCATTTCAATTTCCATACCTGGCGCCATATGTTCACCAAGCACTTCCACTATTTTACCAACGGGGCTCATTTTCCGACGTGGACGCTGGGTCAATTCTACAACCACCACTTGCCCCATTCGGGCACCGTTGGTGTGCTCTGGTGGAATGACAATTTCGTGTTGTAAACGGCTATCGTCGGGCACTACCATGCCAAAGCCTTGCTCTACAAAGTAACGCCCAACAATGGGTTCGCTACGAGGCTCGATAACTTGGGTAACAAAGGCTTCTTTTCGCCCGCGTCTGTCGGTGCCGCTTACCCGCGCCTCCACGATGTCATCATGTAAGAATAGGTTCATTTGACCTGCGCTAATGAACAGGTCTCCACTTTTATCTTCAGGGCGCAAGAATCCAAAACCGTCTCTGTGGCCAATAATGCGGCCTTTAAATATTTCATCACGGTTTTGGAGTATGTACTTTTTCTGTTTGGTAAATTGAATCTGGCCTTCACGTTCCATTGCGCGCAAACGGCGCTGGATGCCAATTCTGGCTTCTTCTTCGTAGGCGTTTACCAAAGCGCAGATATCCAGAAACGACAATGGCTTGTCGTGTTCTTTTAATACGCTCATTAGATATTCTCGGCTTGCTACCGGGTTTTCGTACTTCTCTTTCTCGCGCTGATAATGCGGATCATCACTCATGTATTTATAAATTACCTTTTGTTGTTTCGTTTCGCGAATGCGTGTATTTCATTTACTTGATTTTCTTAGACACATTCACGTAATTTGGTTCATGTGGTCAATTGATACACAGTATAACAGTATTTACAGCAAAACATTGCGTTGTAATTACAAGGGGATTAAACCTTGAAATGCCACGCCAGTGTCACACACCCTGTATAACATTAGCGTTCTTATTTTATGTCGCGGTGTTTCGCCACTGACAATAACCATTAACGAAAAATCAATAAATAAGCAGGCATTATGGACAGAAGATCGTTTATAAAATTATCGTCTCTCGCGGGCGTAGGGCTGACGGTATCTACCGGCTTGGCGGGTTGTGTATCTACCGCTAAGCCGCAGGTTGCTGCAAAATTTACTCATGGCGTTGCCAGCGGCGATCCATTGCAAACAGCGGTTATATTGTGGACGAGAGCCGTGCCCTCAGATGACACTAATCAAGCGCAAATTATATGGGAAGTGACTGAGTCAGAAAGCTTTAATACCTTAGTTGCCAGCGGTGAAGTGTCATCAAACGCGACGCGAGACTTTACGGTTAAGGTTGACGTTACTGGGCTAAAACCAGGTACCCGCTATTTTTACCGTTTCCGCAGTGCGTCTTCTGTCAGTGCCGTAGGTGAAACTAAAACACTGCCCGGTGACGCAGTTAACGAGGTTACCTTTGGGGTGTTCTCCTGTTCTAACTACCCTGCTGGCTTTTTTACTCCTTATGCCGAAGCCGCCAAGCAAGACAGCATTGATTATGTGTTGCATTTGGGTGATTACATCTATGAATACGATGGCAAGGGTTACGGAACTCAGCACGCTGAAGAAATGGGGCGTACCTTTGTTGCAGACAATGACACAGAGCTCTTTACATTAACTGATTATCGCAAACGCTACGCGCTATATCGCACCGACGAAGGCTTGCGTTCGCTTCACCAACGCAAGCCGTTCATTGTGGTATGGGATGACCACGAAATTTCCAACGACACCTATAAAGATGGCGCACAAAATCATCAGCTTGATGAAGGTGACTTTTATGCGCGCCGGGCAGCGGCAGTTCAAGCTTATTATGAATGGCTGCCTATTCGCCCCCCCTTTGGCGATAGCCGTCTAGAGATTTATCGCCAATTTACGTTTGGTAAGTTAGTGGATTTGTATATGCTAGATACCCGTGTGCTTGCGCGGGACAAACAACTGGTTTACAGCGATTTTCGCGACCCACAAACGAACGCCTTCGATCAACAAGGTTTTGTCGCCGCCATGAGCAACCCTTCAAGAGGGCTGTTGGGCACTGCACAGCGTGAATGGCTTACCAATAATATGACCAAAAGTGAAGCCAAGTGGCAAGTGTTAGGGCAACAGTTATTAATAGGCCGCATGCATTTTCCTGCGTCTATTTTTAATGGTGTTCCCCGTGAACAGGTACCTGCTCATGTTCACACCTTAGCCAATGCTAAACGTCGTCAACAAGCCGGTGAGGATATTTCTGCAGAGGAAACTCACATGCTGAGTATGCTGATGCCTTACAACTTGGATGCATGGGATGGCTACCCCGTTGAGCGTGAGCGATTACTTGGCTTTATTCGACAACTCGATAAGCCGGTGATTTCATTGGCCGGTGATACCCACAATGCGTGGCACAACACGTTAACGCTTAATGACGGCACGGCCGTCGCCACAGAGCTTGGCACATCTAGCGTAAGCTCGCCGGGTATGGAAAATTACTTGAAATTTGACGACGATACCGCGAAAACCCTCGCCAGCGACCTACCTGTATTAATCACCGACTTGAACTACTGCAACCTCCACCAGCGCGGATTTATGACGGTGAACTTTACTCACGATCACGCCGTTGCTACCTGGCACTTTGTAGATACGGTGCGTGATAAAGCCGGTAAAGTTGCTTCTACCTACTCCACAAAAATATCAGCCTAGCCAACAGTGAAAAACTAGGGCTCGCCTATTCAGGCATATGCTGCACATAAAAAATCCCGCATAAAGCGGGATTTTTTAATCACTTAAGCTCGTGGCTTAAAAATCGTAATACAAGCGAACACCCGCAATTCGAGGCATGCCTCTTACAAAGGTAGGAATACCTAATCCACCACCGGTATTACCCGCATCAATGAGGTACTCTTTGTCGAGTAAATTGTCTACGTAGAGTTCAAAGGCGAACGGGCTGTTATCTTTAGACACTTTCATCGAGACATCGGTCAACGAATAGGTATCTTGCCAAAGGCCAGGGTAGTTGCTGCTTTCAAAATACACTTTCGACTGGAAGCTAGTTAGCCAGTTAAAGTCCAATAACCAGTTGTCCATTTCGACCAATTTATTGATGTTTATCGCGCCACTAACTTCTGGTGCTAGGCGAAACTTGTTACCGCCATATTCGAATGGCGTGCCTTCAGCGGTTTCATCAGCAAACTCTGCATCCAAAAAGCCCAGGCTTGTGGTAAAAGAAAGCGTGTCGCTATATTGGTAAGTGGCCATACCTTCAATACCGGACATGGTTGAATCACCTACAGTAACGGTAATAGATTGTAGGGTTTCTGCATCAGTGTACGACTGTTGGTAATCGCTATACTGATAGGTAAACACGGCACCGGTAAAGGTAAAGTTAGCACTTTGGTATTTCACGCCTACGTCGTAGCTGTCTACAATTTCCGCTTTTGTGACGGTTACACCAGAAGCGTCGGCATTCACTACGGGTGAACGACGGCCTTTTGCGTAGTTTGCGTAAAAATTCCAGTTATTGTTCATATCATAACTGACGGCTAAACGCGGAAGAGTGTCGTCAAAGTCACCTTCCCCTTCAAATACAAAGGTACCCGCATCTAAGGTGTAGGTGTTTTTGGTGTAACGTGTTTCATCAATGTACCGAATACCTGCTGTTACGTTGATGTTATCGGTAACAAAGTAAGAAACTTCAGCCACGTAAGAGTTAATGTCTAACTCGGCCTCAAAGATATACGGCCCTTGAATAATGGTATCGGGAAAAGCATCGTTAGAGATGGGCGTACCGTCAGTATTAAACAATGAACCCACTAAGATAGCACGCAGCGCTTCAATTTCTTCGAGTGAAGCATCAGTGGCAATATTTTGGTCAAGCGGAATATCAAAAGTGGCTTCAAGCTGCGCTTTGACCGCGTCAAACGTGCCGCGAACAAAAGGGTCGACCATAACATAGTAAGGCAATATAGAATCATCATGAGACGTAGATGCACCAATGAATCCAACAAGCTTGTCCCCAGAGTCATAAACCAAACGGACCGAGCCGCCGTTCAACGTGGCATCGTTATCAAAATATGCATCCTGAATGCGTAACGCTGAACCATCCGCATCGAACCCTTCGCTAACTTCAACGTCTTTATAATAGGCGTCGGCGTGTAGCGTAAGCATGTTATTGATGTCGTAGTTAACTGTGAGATCGTATGCTTGAAGTGTACGCTCGATACCCAGTTCACTACCCATGCTAAATTCAGCCGCAGTATAGGGGCTGGTATCACCGCCATTTGGCGCGATAGAACCAGACTTAAATGCAATGCCCGGCTGGTCGTTGTATTCCATAGAAGCACGAGCAATCACTTCAAGTTGCTCGTAAGTGGCTTTCCACGTACCTCGAACCGCTTGAACCGACACACCTTGCAAATCTTCACTGTTACAAGAAACACTGTTGCCAAGATGGTCAGTCATGTTCGCGTTGCCATAGTAACTGTCGTCACTACATGCGTTATTTTCAACAATACCATCCATTTCACGATACAAACCCGCAATACGGAAACTGTGATTATCGTTAATTGGGCTGTTGAACATAAACTCAGCTTCTTTACCCGATTGCGTATCGTAGCCAAGCTGTACTTTCATTTCCTTTTCATCGGTAGGAAGTTGTGAGTGGATACTAATGGCACCATTTGCTGCCGCTACACCAAACAATGTAGGTTGCGGCCCTTTTAATACTTCTACTCGTGCAATGTCGTAAAGCGACACACTCGATACTGTTTTTTTGCTGATATCAAAGCCATCTTGATAGACAGAAATGCGAGGTGTACTGGATACGGATGAGGTGTCGTCGGTAACGCCACGTATGTTAAACGAAGGTAAACTCACCGCCTGTTCTTGTATTTGCACATTAGGCAACACCCGCGACAACTCATCAAGTTCCATGATGTTTGTACGCTCTAGAAACTCACTAGAAATAACGTCCATGGTGACAGGCACATCCATTACGGATTGCTCTCGCATCTGTGCAGTTACCGTAATTTCTTCAATGTATTCTTGTTCATCTTGCACTTCTTGCGCATAGGAAGGCGTGGCGAGCGCGCTTAAAACAGCGCTAGCCAATAGCGTTTTGCGGTACATGTGTCGTCCCTTATTTGTGTGTGTTGTTTTTAGTTTTTCGCGAATGCGAATTTATTTTTGTGAAGGCAATGAATCTAGAGGCGAATTGCGACCAATTAATGACCTGTGGGTGACAATTTTAAGGCAGTTTTGTGACGCACGGGCATCACCCACTCATTGAGTGATGCGGTACCGAACTGAAAACCAGGGGTGATGAATAAGGTTAGGTTTAACTGTCTGCTGGACGTTTGGCTTCACGCACCGCTTTGGGGTGCATAAGCTTTTCAAGACGGGCTAAATAGGTGGCTATTTTTTGATGTTGCGTTTTATCATCGGTTACCGAGTGGTGTAGCCAATGATAAGCATCTTGATAATCGTATGGGCTGCCGTAGCCCTCTAAAAACAATTCCACTAATCGCATTTGCGCGGATAAATTTTTCAGCGCTGCGGCTTCTCTTAAATACACCACGGCTCTGCTTTTATCTTGCTGTACCAACGTGCCTTTCGCGTAGTAGCGGCCTAATTGTTCTAGTGCAGCAGGTAAGCCCTGATTGGCAGCATCTTCCATGTAACTAATGCCCCTGGCTGGCGCGGCATCGACACACACACCCCAGGCCAACATATCGCCCCAAAGAAACTGATACGCAGGCACTTTTAACACATCGGCTCTGGCTTCTATGTCTTGAACGAGCTGACAGCGGTCTGCCACTACTTTATCTAGGTGCGTGTTCTCATTAATCATTTTGATTAATGCATCTTGGCTATACAGCTGCACGGCAAGCACTTCTTCTAAGGTTTCACCTTCTCTGGCCAGCGCGGGCGCGTGTACCACCAGGCAAAATAACCCAAACAATGTTGATAGTGTAAATGGCTTCATAAGTTTGTAACTGTTGGTTGAACATACAATCGAGTTATCGGCAGCGTAAGATAATTCTTAACGCTGCATTTATACTAGTGACCGCCCTTTGAGGTACATAAAGCACCTTGAATGTGCCGGGCATGATCGGCCACATCTATACCTAAGTCGGTTAAATATCCCCCGTCTGGCTGAGTAATCATACCCTTAGCGTATAAGCGACTTGCTGCGTTTACCATGGATTGGCTTGCATCGTGGTGTATTTTCAACCCTTGCAATAAACTGTTAGTGGGAAATTTAAGAATGAGGTTTAGTTCATCCACCATATCTTGATTAAACGTGTTCATAGTTCTACCTCAGGCAAAAAGGTTATTATTTTATTTTTCGCATTTGCGGGATGAGAGCAAAAATATTGCCTACATCCTTGTGTCCATGAAGGGCTATATGACTATCAATTGCCCAGACTGTCCAGATCATTTTGTGTACCTTTACGTCGTGCCTTACATTAAAAAGCATTAACCGTCAGCGTTTATTGTGCTTACAGGTCGGACTTTACGGCGAAATAGTATATTCTTGCCTCTAACTTTAGTCTGCGGATACCCCCTGTTCAAATGAAGTACAAAGATTTACGTGACTTTATTCACCAGTTGGAAGCCAAAGGTGAACTTGTTCGCATTTCCAAAGAGATTGATACCGACTTGGAAATGACGGAAATCGCCGATAGAACCCTTCGTGCTGGCGGCCCGGCGTTACTGTTTGAAAACCCTAAAAACCATACCATGCCAGTGCTCGCCAATTTATTTGGCACACCTGAGCGGGTGGCCATGGGCATGGGTCAGAACTCGGTGGAGGCGCTGCGGGAAGTGGGTAAGCTTTTGGCGTACTTAAAAGAACCAGAGCCGCCAAAAGGATTAAAAGACCTTTGGCAAAAATTACCGGTGTTTAAACAAGTATTAAACATGCCAGCAAAAACGGTAAAAAAAGCCCCTTGCCAAGAGGTAGTGATAAGTGGCGAAGAGGTTGATTTAACCCAAATACCCGTTCAACGCTGTTGGCCGGGCGATGTAGCGCCTTTGGTTACTTGGGGTCTCACCGTCACACGAGGGCCCCACAAAAAACGTCAGAACTTGGGGATTTATCGCCAACAAGTGATTGGGAAAAACAAACTGATTATGCGCTGGCTATCGCATCGAGGCGGCGCACTGGATTTTCGTGAATGGTGTCAGACTCACCCTGGCGAACCCTATCCGGTGTCAGTTGCCCTTGGCGCCGACCCTGCCACGATATTAGGTGCTGTAACGCCAGTGCCAGATACCCTCTCGGAATATGCATTTGCAGGATTACTTCGAGGTGACAAAACAGAAGTTGTTAAGTCTATCAGCAACGATTTGCAAGTACCGGCTAGCGCCGAAATTGTTCTTGAAGGCTATATTGCACAAGATGAAACCGCTCCAGAGGGACCTTACGGTGACCATACCGGTTACTATAATGAAGTGGATGATTTCCCTGTTTTTACGGTAACGCATATCACCCACCGTAAAGATCCCATTTATCATTCTACCTACACAGGCCGTCCGCCCGATGAGCCAGCCATTCTTGGCGTGGCGCTTAATGAAGTGTTTGTTCCAATTTTACAAAAGCAGTTTCCTGAAATTGTCGACTTCTATTTACCCCCAGAGGGTTGCTCGTATCGCATGGCAGTGGTGACGATGAAAAAGCAATACCCTGGTCATGCTAAGCGGGTAATGATGGGCGTGTGGTCGTTTTTACGGCAGTTTATGTACACCAAATTTGTTATTGTGTGCGACGACGATGTCAACGCGCGGGATTGGAACGACGTTATCTGGGCCATCACTACACGAATGGACCCCGCTCGTGATACGGTAATGATAGAAAATACACCTATTGATTACCTCGACTTTGCGTCTCCTGTATCTGGGCTAGGCTCGAAAATGGGCATGGACGCAACCAATAAAATGCCCGGCGAAACGGACCGCGAGTGGGGTGAACCCATCGTTATGGACGAAGCGGTGAAAAAACGTGTAGATGATATCTGGGACGAACTTGGTATTATGAACGCTTCCTCGGTTAAACGTTAACAGCAAAGGTAAGAAGAGAATACATGTCACACATTAAATGTCAGGTTGCAAGCATTACGCCTTTAACCGACGTCGTAAAAAAAGTGGTGCTTACACCACCCGCTCCTTTAGATTTTCAAGCTGGCCAATATGCTATGGTGGTGATGGGTGAAAAAGATATGCGCCCGTTTTCCATTGCTAATGCAGCCTACGACAATGCGCGTATCGAATTACACATTGGTGCTGAAGCAGGTAATGCTTATGCAGGCGAAGTGCTCGCACGTATGGAAGCTGAAGGTGAAATTACCATTAGCGTGAATAATGGCGATGCCTTTTTACAGTCAAATGGGTTGCCTATGGTATTAATTGCCGGTGGCACAGGGTTCTCTTATACCTACTCTATTTTGCAGCAGCACTTACACAGTAACGATACCACGCCGATTACCCTGTACTGGGGAGGAAAGCATGCTAGCGATCTTTACCTAAGTGATGCATTAGAAGCATTAGCCAGCACACATTCACACTTTACGTTTGTGCCCGTGGTAGAGTTTGCCGAAGATAACTGGAAAGGCCGCACAGGCTGGGTGCATCACGCCGTCATGGCTGACCATGCCGACTTCGCCAATATTCAAGTGTATGTGGCAGGCCGCTTTGAGATGGCGAAAACCATTCGCGACGACTTAACCGCCCGCGGCCTTAAGTTAGAAAATCTTTTCGGTGATGCATTTGCTTTTATTTAAGTAAAGCATACCCGTTTGAATTGAGTTACCCCCTAATAAACGACGCCAACCGCAGCGTATTACTCGCTTCTGTTGGCGTTTTTACTTGTTCACTTCTTCCCCCCAGCCAACTGTAAAGATTACGTAAATATTTTCTACTTTTGCCCATTAAACCCTGCTAGTATCTTTTCTCTTTTGAATAATTAACGAACCAAAACAGTTATCTTAGGCATTTTTAGAGTCGCTTTATTAGTAGCAGGACGCACGCACAAAGACCTGTCATGAAAGGGCACTTCGTATGCTTTCTAGGGAATGAGAA
>CERL01002995.1_pt1 | contig 11382 bp, 10 predicted proteins | sample 530811 | NCBI WGS metagenome assembly CERL01 (sample SAMEA2620995, study PRJEB7988) | marine metagenome | isolation source: saline water (ENVO:00002010), including
GCATAAAAAATTATCTTATTATTTTTATCGAGTTTTTTGGTAGCGAGTAACGGCAACATTATGCTCTTCCAATGTGCTTGAAAAGTGATGACTACCGTCACCTTTCCCAACAAAATACAGATAATCGGACTGCAAAGGGTTTAGGCTCGCCATAATAGACTCAAGGCCAGCAAGTGCTATTGGTGTAGGAGGAAGACCATTTATACTATAGGTGTTGTAAGGATTCTCCATTCTTAAATCAGCTCGTCGCAAATCCCCATTGAAACTTTCACCTATTCCATATATCACTGTAGGGTCAGATTGTAAGCGCATCCTTTGCTCCAACCTTCGAACAAACACTCCGGCTATATGCCCCCGCTCACTACCAAGCGCAGACTCTTTTTCGATTATCGATGCCATCGTTAACGCCTGATATGCATTTTCATATGGCAAAACACCAAGGCGTGAACTCCATGCTGACGAAAGGATTTCACGAAGCCTCATGTTTGCTGTCCTCAGCAATTCCAAATCCGTTGTTCCTTTGGAGTAGAAGTAGGTGTCAGGAAAAAGCATTCCTTCAGGATTCGAATTTTCTAAACCTAACGCACTGGCAATTTCCGCTCGTTCTGTATTTAGCAATTTTAAAGTCAGCTTTTCGCTGCGCTTGAACTCATCAAGGACTTGATTGAAAGTCCAACCCTCCACCAACGTAATACGGTATTGGACATTGTCTCCCCTTACCATTTTATCTAGCAATTGTACTGGCGTTATACCACTATGCAATTCGTATTCCCCACCTTGAATTGAGTTTGCGACACCTCTGAGGCGTGCGAGGGTGACGAATAATTCTGGATAAAGCAAAACCCCTCTATCCGCAAGCTTATTTGCGACTTGAGATAAAGCGTTACCTGATTCTACTTCAAAAACAGTACCGGGCTGTAACCTGTTAATTGGAGCATTTAAATAGCGCAAACAAAAATAAAATACACCTGCGATTATAAAACCCGAGGCAAAAATAAGAACCCGTAACGTAAAAAGTGTCTGCTTAGCTTGTGGTAAGAATAGTTTCATGTGCGGGTTTTGCCCGATCGTTTGTTATGTAGACCAGGCAAGCACCGTACCATTTTAATGTGACATTATCATCGGCAAATTAGAGTTTTTACTCTTCTAGAATATTAACCGATGGATGGGAAAATTAGTCAAATTTCGCAAACACCAGGGAGCCGTTTGTGCCACCGAATCCGAAGGAGTTGCTGAGCACAACATTGACCGATTGATCTCGACTAATGTGAGGAACATAGTCCAAATTACATCCTTCGTCAGGTTCATCAAGATTGATAGTGGGCGTGATAACTTGGTCCACGATTGTGAGCACCGAGATTATGGCTTCGGCTGCTCCAGAGGCTCCAAGTAAATGCCCTAGCATGGACTTGCTCGAGCTTACACTGAGATGCTTGGCATGATCTCCGAATACTGTTTTAATCGCTTCAGTTTCAGCCAAGTCACCGGCTTGGGTGGATGTTCCATGAGCATTAATGTAATCAACGGCTGCAAAATCAAGAGTTGCGCTAGCTAAAGCATTACGCATGCAAAGGGCCGCCCCGGCCCCGCCTTCAGGAGGTGAAGTTACGTGGTAAGCGTCTCCGCTCATACCGAAACCTGCTAACTCTGCATAAATTCTGGCTCCTCGTTTACGTGCATGCTCCAGTTCCTCAAGAACCATGATGCCCGCTCCATCACTGAGCACGAAACCGTCTCGATCCCTGTCCCAAGGACGACTCGCCTTCTCGGGCTCTTGGTTACGAGTCGAAAGTGCTCGGGCTGCACAAAATCCTCCCAATGCAGCTGGAGAGGTAGCCATTTCAGCCCCACCAACCAGCATTATTTCCGCTTGGTTATTTTGAATCATATTGGCAGCGATACCTATATTATGGGTGCCGGTTGTGCAAGCTGTAGTCACGGAAATATTCGGCCCTCTTAATCCGAAACGGATTGATAGATTACCGGCAAGCATATTGATTATTGAACCAGGGACGAAAAATGGAGAAACCTTGCGCGGACCAGACTCACGAATTTGAATCGCAGTTTCCTCAATAGTGGTAAGACCACCGATACCTGAACCGATGGCTACCCCAGCGCGATCAGCGTCCCAGTGCGAGTCTAAAAGTCCGGAATCTTTAAAAGCCTGTACGCCCGCAGCGATGCCGTACTGTATAAAAATATCCATACGCCGAGCTTCTTTAGCCTGCATATAAGGACTACAGTCGAAATTTTTAATAGACCCGCCGATACGCGTACTGAAATCACTTGCATCGAAATGGGACAGCGAATTGATCCCACTTCGCCCATTTTTTAATGCATCCCAAGAGCTTGCTACGTCGTTGCCAACGGGAGAAACCAAACCGAGCCCGGTAACAACTACTCTTCTTTCATTCAATACTGACTCTCCTGGAGGTTTCCATAACTCTAGATAAACAAAAGCTACCCCAGAATACTCTGGAGTAGCTTACGGTTGTTCATTGGTAAAGTTCTACAGGTGCTCGTTGATATAGTCGCAGGCTAGCTGGACAGTAGTGATTTTTTCTGCTTCATCGTCAGGAATTTCGGTTTCAAATTCTTCTTCCAAAGCCATTACTAATTCGACGGTATCTAAAGAATCAGCGCCTAAATCTTCCACAAATGAAGCAGAAGCTTTTACTTCGTCTTCTTTTACGCCAAGCTGTTCGCAGACAATTTTCTTAACGCGTTCTTCGATGCTACTCATAATTATTATTAGCTCCTAACACTTTGTATTATCGAGACTTTTTTTAAAATCTCCTCTCACAGTTGTATCGCACAAGCCAACCATGTAAATCAGAGACGCGATTTTACCTCTATTTTCCTGAGTTGTAATGTCTAAATTTCAAAATGGCGTTATAAGTCGGTGTTTAATTTTTGTACAATTTTTCTCTTTCATTGTAGTTGGGATTGCTAACTACGACATATACATCCCACCGTTAACATGTACCGTTTCACCGGTGATATAACCACTGCTGTCAGACACCAAAAACCCTACTACAGCAGCGATCTCCTCTGGCTTTCCAAGTCTTCCAAGCGGTATTTGGAGCAGCAAAGCCTGAGCCTGATTTTCTGGTAATTCTCTGGTCATATCTGTATCTATGAATCCTGGAGCAACCGCGTTGACTGTAACCCCTCTAGAGCCTATTTCTTTAGCCAGTGACCGGGTAAAGCCTTCAATACCCGCTTTTGATGCTGCATAGTTTGTCTGGCCAGCATTCCCGCTACACCCAACAACTGAGCTTATATTGACAATTCGCCCCCAGCGAGCCTTCATCATGCCCTTAATACAGGCTTTCGATACTTTGTACATAGACCCGAGATTGGTATCTATTACAGTATTCCATTCCTCGTCTTTCATCCGCATCAGAAGATTGTCACGGGTAATACCAGCATTGTTAACCAGTACAGTTGGCGTTCCAATTTCATTTTGAATAGAACCCAAAACCGCAGCCACTGAATCGTTGCTGGATACGTCAAGGCAATACCCTTTGCCTGTTAATTGATTGTCGACCATATAAGCTGAAATTGCCTCAGCACCCTGCTCAGTCGTCGCTGTACCTATTACAATAAAACCTTGGCTTCCAAGATTTATAGCGATGGCGCGACCAATCCCTCGGCTTGCTCCAGTTACCAAGGCTATTGCTCCCATATTTCCCATAAAACCTTCCTCACAGGTGCCTACTTATTCCATTATTTGAGTATTCGGCAGCCTAAATTACGAATTCAGGCAGACATCTCGGCAATTGCATTGCCCAGGCTTATTTCATCATCGCTACCACAACAAACCATTTCAGGTTCAATTCGTTTAACCAGTCCACAGAGGACTTTGCCAGGCCCGCATTCCACCAGCTTCTCTATCCCAATCTCGCTTATCAACTTAACACAATCAGTCCATCGAACAGGTGAATATAATTGTTTTATAAGGTTAGATTTTATCTTTTCAGGGTTGTTGCTAATTTCCGCATTCGCATTTTGAACTACTCCAATGTTAGGAGTTTTGAATTTGATATTCGCTAATTCTCTCTCTAATTGTTCAGCAGCGGGTTTCATTAGACCGCAATGTGAGGGAATGCTTATGTTAAGAAGGACAGTCCTTTTTGCTCCAGCGTCTTTGCTTAATGCCATGGCATGCTCTACTGCCTTTGTATTTCCGGCGATAACAATTTGACCGGGAGAGTTAAAATTTGCCACAGATACGGTACCTAGATTTCCAGTGTCTTTGCAGATTTCAGTAATTTTATCAGCTTTCAGACCAACAATAGCTGCCATCTTGCCTTTTCCTTCAGAAACTGCTGACCGCATGAATTGACCGCGGCGAAAGACCACATTAACAGCATCCTGAAAACCTATCACGCCAGCACAAACCAATGCAGAATACTCACCAAGACTGTGCCCGGCGAGGACAGATGGCTCCGGCCCTTGCTGTTTTATCCAAAGCCGCCAAATCGTTATGGAAGTGGTCAGCAGCACGGGTTGTGTTATCTGAGTTTCATCTAGACTGTTTTCCCTGTCGTGTTGCACAATGTCCCAGAGATCAATTCCCAGCGCATCGGACGCCTCTGAGAAAGTCTCTTGGATCACATTGGATTTAGTCGCAAAGTTACTTAGCATCCCTAACTTCTGAGAGCCTTGACCGGGAAACATGAATCCAAACTTTCTCATTACTAAGCTCTTCTATTGGTTTTAAGCACGGCGAGCAATCCATTCCCTTAAATTATGGCGGCTACATTTTCTGCAATCAATTGAGGCACATTATTTTCTACTTCTCTTATCGCTTGTTGGATGGCATAAACAAAGCCCTCAACCGTTGCATTGCCATGGCTCTTAACAATACTACCTTGCAACCCTAGCAGGCTTGCCCCGTTGAAGCGTTGAGGATTGATCTGGGCTCCAAATGCTGTCATGGCTTCAGTATAGCGGCCGCTTACTAATTGTTCAGCTAACAATTTATTTACCACGTTGGCTACACCGGCGCTGGACTTGATCGTGACATTTCCAATGAAACCATCACAGACTACGACGTCAGCCACACCCTCAAACAGCTCATTTGCCTCGATAAATCCTATAAAGTTCACCGCTGAACACTCACTTAAAATCTTTGCCGCTCTACGAACCTCATCCGTCCCTTTATGATTCTCTACTCCAATATTGAGCAAGCCGACGCGCGCCTCAGAGGCAGTTAAAGATTTTGCAAGAATTGATCCCATTACTGCAAACTGAAAAAGCTGCTCCGCCGTGCAGTCTAGGTTAGCACCAACATCCAGTAGATAACTTTGCCGTGAAGTTCCAGGAATGGTCGCAACAATCGCAGGTTTCTGGATACCTGTTATAGTTTTGATAAGGTGGCGACCAATCATAATTAAAGCCCCGGTATTACCTGCACTCACCATTGCTTGCGCTTCTCCCCTCCTCAGCAAGCCTGCGGCCATATACATCGAAGAATTTTTTCCATTACGGATCACATTTCCGGGTTTGTCGGTCTCACTAATAACATCCCGCGTATTCAGTATTGATAAACGAAGCGTTTGAAATTGCGGGTTTCTCGGCAATAAAGGACCAATCTGGTCTTCATTACCAACCAGTGTAAGGAGTAATTCCGGGAACATTTGCAGTGCCTGCAGGGCAGCGGGAACCGTCAAGTTTACGCCACCCTCACCACCCATAGCATCTATCGCTATGTGCATATTGGGACTCAAGCTCAGTCTTCGCTAATATCCAGTACTTTCTTGCCTTTGTAGAAGCCATCAGATGTTATGTGATGGCGACGATGCACCTCTCCTGTCGTTTTATCCGTAGACAACACAGGACTAGACAGGGAATCGTGGGTTCGCCGCTTATCTCTCTTTGAGCGGGTCACTTTACTCTTCTGAACAGCCATTCTGGCCTCCTAGTAATGATAAAATAGCTCAAAATATCAAATAGATTGAGCTTACTTCTTAAGCGTTCTGAGAGCAGAAAAAGGATTTGTAGTACTATCCGTGTGATTTTCGCTCTCGGCTAGGTTTTTTTGATTTTCGCCTTGCTTTTTGTAATCCAGTCTATCCAGGCAATTTTCACCAGGGTGATAATTTACTATTGGCATGCACAGTATGAGTTGCTCTTCCACAACATTTGCCAAATCAAGTCTGTAATCTTCACATATCCAGGGCTCTAATTTAGAACCAAGCTGACCTGCCGCAACTGCTTCATTTGAAGACAACACCAAATTTATGTCGTCGGTTAAATTAATTACGAAAGGTTGCAGACACCGTTGGCAACACACTTCAACATCAGCCGACAACTGACCACCGATTAACTTCTGACCGGACTTATTAACGGAGAATTGCAGCCTAGCCGAAATACTAGCGGTATCCGAAGCCAGAGCGCTCCTGAACCGCGACAAGCGCTCCAAAGCTACTGTACCGTCTATTTGAGTCTGTTGTAGAAAAATTTTCCTAGTATCTACGTAGACTGGTAAAGCACCATCTGTCATAGGCGCGCAATAATAGGCGTCATTATAGTTGTTGTCAAAAAATACAGGTAATAAGATTTTAGCTTTAATTATATTCGTTAACTACTTGATATAATTATTTTTTATTTAACTTGTCAAGCACGCTAGCCATGGTTGGATCAATTGGTGCTTCGACTACAGTGCTTTTGTTTCTCCCCGGCATCATAAACGTAATCTTGTTTGCATGGAGGCAAAGTGTTTTTACATTACGCAAAGGTGACTCAAGCCCCTTTAATACGTACTTTTGATCACCTACAACTGGATGCCCCACATGCTTACAATGCACCCGAATCTGATGTTTACGGCCACTCACTGGTGACGCCTCTACAAGAGTCGAATCCTGATGCCGACGAATTACCCTGAAACGAGTCAATGACGATTTACCACTATCATCGATATACACCAAATGCTCGTTAGACGAAGCTCCATGCTTCAGTAAGGGAGCCTGTACTTCCAATAGCCCTTTAGGCCATTTACCGTGTACAAGTGCTAAATATTGTTTATTAATAGATTTTTCCTTAAATTTGCGGTGTATATGCCTTAGAAATATAGTATTTTTTGAAATTAATATGCACCCAGAAGTGTCACGATCGAGCCTATGTGCCAACTCTAATTCCGGCCACTGTGGATTCATCTGGCGAAGAGCTTCAATCAAACCCAACCGTATGTTGGACCCCCCATGAACTGCTAGTCCCGCCGGTTTATTTATGACGAGTACCTCGTCATTTTCAAATAGCACGCTCTTTTCTAGGAGTTGCCGCATACCCGAACCGAGCTTTTTTGGCGGGACCGCGGTAACCCCCGAGAAGGGTGGAATTCGAATTTCATCACCGGCTTCTAGCTTTTGAGCCGGCTTGCAACGCTTTTTATTTATTCTCACCTCTCCACGGCGAACTAAGCGATAAATCCGGGATCTAGGAACCCCTTTTAAATGTCTAATCAGAAAATTGTCGATTCTTTGACCCTGCTGAGGCTCAAGAACCCTGATGAATTGGACTTTTTTGCTATCTTCTATCATGGGGAGTTCACAAAAGTTGAGAATTTATCGCTTAAGTATTTTACAGCAATCGGTTTATGCGGTAATGGTGTACAATCGCCTCGTTTTTCGATCGACTGATTTTCTAAACTAGTGAAAACCCTAAAACAAGACTTAAACAACCTAATAGGAGACGCACTTGCTTCTTCGGCAAACATGTCGAGTTGCAATGCTAATGTCATTACCGCGTCCAAACCTGGATTTGGTGACTATCAGGCTAATGGGGTAATGGCTATTGCCAAACAATTAAATGTTAAGCCGCAAGAACTGGCCAAGCTTGTCCAAGATCATCTTGAAACTCGCGAGCAAGAGCTAGTTGAACGATTCGAAATTGCCGGTCCTGGATTTATTAATATTTTTCTCCGTGATTCACAGCTAATAAAACGTGCCAATAGTATGTTGGCCAATCCAGATTTGCTCGTTCCTAAAGCCGAATCACCGCAAATCATTGTCGTAGATTATTCATCTCCAAATCTAGCAAAGGAAATGCACGTTGGGCACTTACGGGGCACTATTATTGGCGATAGTCTTGTTCGAATATTTGAGAGATTGGGGCATAAAGTCATTCGGCAAAATCATGTTGGCGATTGGGGAACCCAATTTGGTATGTTGATAGCTTGTATGAGAGAGCTTACTACTGAGCACGATGCTCTGCCAAATGAGCTTACAGATCTGGAGGAGTTTTATAAAGCAGCTAAGCAACGATTTGACTCTGACCCAGATTTTGCTGCCAGCGCGCGTAGTAGCGTAGTCAAGCTACAAAGTAAAGATGCTGAATATATGGCAATCTGGGAACAATTCATCGAAGAGTCTATGCATCATTGCGAGGCTATATACGAAAAACTTAAGGTAACACTTAACCGTGAGGACCTCGATGCCGAAAGTTCTTATAACGATGATCTACCTGAAATAGTGAGGCTGCTTGCCAGCAAGGAATTACTGACCAAATCAGACGGTGCAATGTGCGTGTTTTTGCCAGAATTTGTTGGCAAAAATAATGACCCCTTGCCAGTCATTATTCAAAAATCAGATGGTAGTTATCTCTATTCAACTACTGACTTAGCAGCAATTAAACTCCGTTCTTATGAGCTTAAAGCTGACCGTTCAATCTATGTAGTTGATGTCAGGCAATCTCTACATTTCCAACAGGTTTTTGCTGTAGCAAAATTATCAGGCCTTGCATCTAGTGCTATCTCATTGGAGCATATTTCTTACGGTACTATGATGGGCAAAGACGGAAAACCCTTTAAAACGCGCTCAGGTGAGACTATAAAGCTTATAGAGCTTTTAGATGAGTCAGTGCAACGTGCCTTTACTCTGGTTACTGACAAGAACCCACAGTTCAGCGAATCTGAAAGGCAACAAATAGCAGCAAAAATAGGTATCGCCGCCGTAAAGTATGCGGATCTATCCAAGAATAGAACTAGTAATTATATTTTCGATTGGTCCAGCATGCTTTCATTCGAAGGTAATACCGCACCTTATCTGTTATATGCCTACGCTAGAATCAAAAGCATACTCAGGAAACATCAGGAAATAGCAGATGATCGTTATTTGATCACGTTAGTGTCGGAACCCGAAGAAAGGGTGCTTTTAGTAAAAAATTTACAACTAACGGAAATTATTCATGCGATCGCTACAGATTGTTATCCCAACCATCTGTGTAACTATCTCTATGAACTTGCTGGTAGCTTTATGCGTTTCTACGAGACCTGCCCCATGCTGAAAGCCGAAACCCCTCTAAAGGAGTCTAGGCTGGCTTTATCCAGACTCACAGCGGAAAACTTACAGCAGGGTCTTCATCTTTTAGGCATAGAAACCCTGGAGAAAATGTAAACGAAGGTATCAGCAAAAATCTACTCCGCGAAGCCTCCCAACATATTTAATATAAAGATTAATTAACGATTTCTAGTAATAACTTGTTAATTTTTGAAGAAAATTCTCCAGGGTCTTCCAGCTGCCCGCCCTCAGCGAGGCTTGCTTGGCCAAACAGGATTGTCACTAGATCTGAAAACCGTTCTTCATCGCTTTCTTGATTCAGTTTACTAAGCAGCGGATGCTCAGGGTTAATTTCAAATATTGGCTTGGTTTCTGGAATTTCTTGCCCTGAAGCTTGCATGATTTTACGCATCTGTGCGCCCATGTCGTGGTCATCGATTGCGAGGCAACTGGGTGATTCAGTGAGTCTGCGGGTAACTCTCACATCTTTGACCCTATCCCCCAGGATTTCCTTAATTCGCGTTACCAGTGGCTCATATTCCTTTTCACTTTTATCTTGCTGTTCACCATCAGCTTCATCTTTAAGTTTTCCTAGATCCAGTTCCCCACGAGCTATATCTTGAAACTGTTTTCCATCAAACTCCTGAAGGTGTCCCATTAACCACTCGTCGATACGATCATGCATTAAAATTACTTCAATCTCCTTCTTCTTAAATATCTCCAAAAGAGGGCTATTACGCGCTGCTTTCAATGATTCAGCGACCAGGTAGTAGATTTTTTCTTGCCCTTCCTTCATCCGTGAAACGTACTCTTGCAGGGCGTGTTCTTGTTCATCTGACTCTGACTGAGTTGTTGTGAACTGTAGTAACTTAGCGACTTTCTCATTGTTGGAATAATCCTCCGCTGGACCTTCCTTTAAAGTTTGACCAAATTGTTTCCAAAATACGTTGTATTTATCCTTATCTTTTTTACGCAGCTTTTCCAGCATATCCAATGCTCTCTTGGTGAGTGCGCTACGAATAGAATCTACGGCAGGGTCTTTTTGCAGAATCTCCCTTGATACATTTAATGAAATATCATTTGAATCTACAACTCCCTTCATAAACCGTAAAAATAATGGCAAAAACTGCTCTGCATCATCCATGATGAAGACACGCTGCACATAGAGCTTCAAGCCCCGAGCTGCTTCCCGGTTCCATAAGTCATACGGCGCTTTGCCAGGGATATAAAGCAAACTGGTATATTCCAGCTTCCCTTCAACTTTGTTGTGACTCCATTCTAAAGGGTCCTCAAAGTCGTGGCTCACATGTTTATAGAATTCCTTATATTCTTCTTTAGAAATATCTTTTCGGGGGCGTGACCAAAGAGCCTTAGCCTTGTTTACTGCTTCGTACTCCTTTTTCTTCTTAACTTTTCCCCCTTTATCTTCTTCCTGGGCTAATTCTTGCTTTTCCATAAGTACTGGAATAGAAATATGGTCCGCGTATTTTTTTACTATACTGTTTAGCCTGAATGCCTCTGCAAATTCCCCCTCGCTTTTCTTTAAATAAAGCGTGACGCATGTACCACGTTCTTTTTTTGTGGCCGATTCAATGGAGTAGTCTGACTCACCACTAGATTTCCAAAGAGTTGAGTCGCCTGGCTTTGTTCCGGCCTTTCGTGTTAACACTTCCACCTTATCAGCGACTATGAATGCTGAGTAGAAACCAACACCGAATTGACCAATAAGCTGAGAGTCTTTCTGCTCATCTCCACTTAGTGATTCAAGAAATTGCGCCGTTCCAGATTTAGCGATAGTACCCAAATTATTTACTATCTCGTCTCGGTTCATACCAATGCCGTTATCCGAAATCATGATCGTTTTATTCTTTTCGTCGAAATCGATCTTGACTTTTAGCTCTGTGTCTTTCCCCAACAATTTTGGTTTTGAAAGGGCTTCGAATCGGAGCCTGTCAACCGCATCGGAAGCATTTGAAATTAATTCGCGCAAAAATATTTCTTTATTGCTGTATAGGGAGTGGATCATTAAATGCAGAAGCTGTTTCGCTTCCGTTTCAAACCCTCTTACTTCTGGCTTGGTCTTGGTCTTGGTCTTGGT
>CERL01001246.1_pt1 | contig 11363 bp, 11 predicted proteins | sample 530811 | NCBI WGS metagenome assembly CERL01 (sample SAMEA2620995, study PRJEB7988) | marine metagenome | isolation source: saline water (ENVO:00002010), including
GGTGCCGGTGTCCAGCGGGACCCCGACCACGGCGACGTCCAGGTCGGTCGGTGCGGTGGTCCCGGGAAGGCGCATGAACGTGGCTATGCCCCCGAAGCGGGGCATCTCGTTGCCGCTCAACGGCTGGGGATTCTCAGGCATCGGCAGAGTCTCTCATGCCGATCGCCATGGCACCCCCCAGATCGTGGCAGGCTCCGATGAGGCGACCGGCGGTGCCGGTGATCCGAGGAGCAGCCCTGATGGCCCACGACCACCACCGACACGACCACGACAAGGGCCTGGTGGCCAAGCTCCACTGGCTCTTCCTGATCCGGCGCTTTTGGATGTCGGATGTGAACCGTGCCGTCGTCGACATGGCCGCCCCGAAGCCCGGCGAGCGCGGACTGGACGTGGGCGCCGGCATGGGCCCGGCCACCGTGCTGGCCGCGAAGCGGGGCGCCCACGTGGTGGCCGTGGACCCTTCGGGCTTCATGCGGGCCTTCTGCGGGTTCCGACGACTCCTGCAGCGTGCCCGGCGTCGGATCACCGTGGAGTCCGGCGTGGCGGAGGACCTCCCGGTGGCAGGGGGTTCGACTGAGGTCCTGTGGGCCGTCAACGCCGTGCACCACTGGGTCGACCACGGGGCGGTGTGGCGAGAGTTCGCCAGGGTGCTGGCCCCCGGCGGCCGCCTGGTGCTGGTCGACGAGGACTTCGACGACGCGACCCACCCGTCCCACGAGAAGCACGCAGGTCACGAGGCCGAGATGACCCCTGTCGACGTGGCGGTGATAGCTGCCGCTATGGCGGAGGTCGGCCTGGAGGCCACCGGGGAGCACACGACGGTCGCCGGCGTTCCGGCCAAGGTGATCCTGGCGGTCCGCGCCGCCTGAGCGGGCCGTGTCCTAAGGCGAGAGGCCCGCTGGGCTGACCCAGGAGGCGTCGGGTCAGCCCGTGACCGGTTCGACCGGAAGTACCTACTCGGCGGCGGTCCTCGTAGACGTCGCCACCGGTCCCTGGCCCGAACCGGACCGGGTCGCCTCGGCCCGGGCGATGAGCGCGCAGATCGGATCCAGGATCTGGGGCCACGCTCCCTCGGGGAGTTCGTGGCCCATGCCCTCGATCCAGACCAGCTCGGCGCCGGGAATGGCGTCAGCGGTCTCCTGCCCACCCTGGGGCACGATGAGCGGATCGTCGGTGCCGTGGATGACCAGCGTCGGTACGGCGACCGTGCTGAGCGCCGGCCGGCGATCGCCATCGGCCAGGGCGGCCATCACCTGCCTGACGCCACCGTCCGGGTGCCAGGCCCTGTCCAGGTTGGCCAGGGCCTCTCGCCGCACGTACGCCTCGTCGAACGGGTAACTCGTGCCGGCGATGAGCCGGGCCGCTTCGATTCCCGCTGCGACGATGGCCTCACGATCATACGGGGCCACGTCCGGCGGCTGTAGGGAAAGCGCCACCTCCATCTCCATGGGAATGAACCGGGGCATGGACATGATCGACGTGAACGTCCTGACCCGATCGGGGTGGCGGGTGACCACGTGCTGCCCGATCATGCCGCCGAGAGACGCCCCGACGATGTGGGCCGATCCGAGGCTGAGAGCGTCGATTACGCCTACGGCATCATCGGCCATGTCGGCCAACGAGTAGGGAGCCTCTATGGTCCCGCCGTCCAGGACGGTGAACAGGGCTTCGATCGGATCGCCGGGCGGCTGGTCATCCAGCCAGGTGCTGAGGCCGACATCTCGATTGTCGAAGCGGACCACGTGGTGACCACGATCGGCCAGCCCACGACAGAAACCCTCGGGCCACACGGTCAGCTGGGCATTCAGCCCCATGATCAGGAGGATCGGGGGATCGGCCGGACTGCCCATCTTCTCGACCTCGATGGTGATCCCGTTGGCTTGGACCTTCGCCATCCCCGCTCCTCACCGCCTAGTCAACGGTGGTTAGGTTGCCATGGCGAACGACGTTCTCTGGAACCGGGCCGGGCTGGAGTAGGCAGCCATGATCGCCGACGGTGAGGTGTCCAGCCGGGGAGGTGGTAGACGCTCACCTTGAACGCATCCACGAGGTGAACGGCCGGCTGAACGCCGCAGCGCTGCTCCTGGAGGGCACGGCACGGAGCGCCGCCGATGCAGCCGATCGGGTCACCTCCGCAGGGCTCCCCACCGGCCCGTTCCATGGTGTGCCCATGACGGTCAAGGACGGCCTGAACCTGGCCGACCACGCCACCACGTAGGCCTCCCTACTCGTGGGAGATGGCTTCCAGGATGTTCAGCCGTGCGGCCCGCCGGGCGGGGAGGATGGCGGCAAGCATCCCGAACAGCCCTGATACCAGCAGGTAGCCCAGCAGGCTCCGGTACGGGATCGACACTATGTCCACGAAGGTCTCGGGGATGGCCGCTATGGCTGCCAGCCCGAACAACACCCCCATTCCCACGCCCAACAGGCCCCCGAATAGGGCGATGATGACCGCCTCCCAGCGAACCATCCGGCGGAGCTGGCGTCGGGTCATCCCGATGGCCCGCAGCAGCCCGAGTTCGCGTGTCCGTTCGTAGACCGAAAGGGCCAGTGTATTGGTGATGCCCAGCACGGCTATCAACAGTGACAGGCCGAGAAATACCTGAATTATCGACAGCACCTGGTCGAGTTGCTTCTCCTGGGCATTGCGGAATTCGGATCGATTCTCTACGACGACCTGCGGGTAGGCGTCGGTGTAGACCTCGATTGCAGCTCGAGATGCATAGTTGTCAGCGTCGACCGGGAAAAGGACCGAGATCCAGGCAAGGGGCGCGGTCGGAAGATACGAGTCAAAGACCGAGATATCGACGACCCAGTTCCCCAGAAGGGTTGAGTCCTCGAAGATCGCCGCGACGGTCAACTCGCTAGTTCGACCACCTGGGAAATCAATGAGGATCGGATCACCAATGGTGAGCCCTAGATCGCCTGCCGGGTCGACGTGGACCAGTACTCCGTTGCTTCCGGCGCCGAACTCGGAGCCCTCGGTCACCTGGACATTCATATGTTCGTCCAGGATCTCCAGGTCGGCGGCCACCAGGTCCTTGAAGTCTTCTCCGATTTTCACTCCCCCCAAAGTCCAGCGCATCGTCATTACCGACTTGACGAGGTCGGGTCTTTCGGCAGCCAGATGCTGCAGGTCCGACCCGAGTTCAGTGGAGAAGCCAGCCTGTGGGTTGAAGGTGTCCCCATATACGAAGAGATCCGCCTCGACACTCTGATCCATGGTGCTCAGAAAGGTCGTCTTCACAGAATCGCTTACCACCGCTGCGAGGCTCACCAGGGCGAGTCCGATGGTCAATGCGGCGGCGGTCGCGGCGGTCCGGCGCGGCGACCGCCGAGCGTTGTCGGTCGCCAGGCGACCGGGGATTCGGTACAGCCTCTGAATGGGCCATCCCAGGATGGAGGCCACCGGCCTGGCAATCACCGGGCTTAGGAGGTACACGCCCATGAAGGTCGTGAGTGCCCCACCACCTACTGCTGTCAGGACAGAGACGGTCGACATCTCGACGGTCATGCCCAACGTCAGGGCTCCGATGCCGATGGCCGTCACGGCCGAACCCACCTGGAGGCGCCGCCTCAGGCCTGTCGGGGTGAGGCGTACGTCGTCGCGCATCGCAGCCACCGGTGGGATCTGCCGAACCCGGCGTGAAGGCCCGATTGCGGAGACGAGAGTGGCGCCCACCCCTACTACCGAGGCCACAATGATGGTCCTTGGCCGGATCGGGATCGAGCCTGGCAATTCGCCGAAGCCGATGTTTACAAGTACCCAAACAAGCAGCGTGGAGAGTAGGTAGCCGCCAACGAGACCAAAGACGGTGGCGACCACGCCAATTGCGACTGCCTCCAGCCTCACTGATCTGCTGATCTGGCGACCCGTGGCCCCCAACGCTCGGAGCAGGGCCAGCTCGCGAACCCGCTGTCCGATGACGATCGAAAACGTGTTGTTGATGATGAAGGCGCTGACCACCACGGAGATGACCGCGAAACCCAGGAGTACCGAGGAGATGATGTCTATGAACTGGTCGAAGTCACTCTGGTCCTCGGCAATCTTCGTGGCTGCCGTGACCACTTCTAGATCGACATCAGTGAGAGCAGACAGTTGCTTCCGCTGGCCCTCCGGAAGAGTCGAGACGACGGCCCGGAAGTCGGCGGTCGCCAGGTCGAGGCGATCTTGGACTACGGCCATTACTGCGGCTTCGTCCGCACCGTCTTCCAGGTAGATCGCGATCTCGTCGTAGAGGCCGACCTTGTTGCCGACCTCCTGGGCGGTCTCCTCGTCGAAGAGGCTCATGTTGGCACCGAGGCTCTTGTTCTCGTCCGAGTCGCCGAAGTTGGCCGTACCTACGAGGACAAACCGGCGGTTACCGCTAGGGGCACTGACCGTGTATGTCTCGCCGATGGTGAACCCGAACTCGTCAGCAGTCATGTTGTCGAGCGCGAACTCGCCCACGGTGGCCGGGTCTGCCATTGACCCGGTGCGGAGCGGGGCCCGACCGTCCGTGATGAAGAATTGGCTATGGTCCTCCGTCGCATCTCCGTAGTCGGACCCTTCCGGGGGTGTGAAGTTGAAGCCGAACTGCGGTGCCCCGCCATTGGTGCCGATTGCCGCGAGTTCGCCGTCCCCATCGGTGTACAGGGGGACCACGTTCCAGACTTGGACCGACGGCCAGACGTAACGGATTCCGGGGACGTCCGTCAATGCGCCGAGAACCTCTTCCGGGAAGGGGAGACGGTTGATCCGTTCAGCGCCTTCGTCGATCGATGTCCGCACGACGAGGTCAATTTCGCCACTGATGTCGGTAGCCAGCTCGTCAAAGGTGTCTCGGAGACGGTCCGTCAAGAAGAACGAGGTCGAAAGAAATGCGACGCCCAGCACCACGGCCAGGGTCGTGAGGGCGAACCGCAGCTTGCGGCGCGTGATGTTCCTGAATGTGAGTCGGAACACCGGGTCAGCCGCCGATGGCCTTGATTCGATCGAGGATGGCGTCGGCTTCCGGGTCGACCAACTCGTCCACGATCATGCCGTCGGCCAGGAACAGGACCCGGTCGGCCCGGGCTGCCGCACCCGCATCGTGCGTGACCACTACCAGGGTCTGGTCGAGGTCGTCGACGGCGGACCGCAGGAAGTCCAACACCTCCCCGCCGGTCACCGAGTCCAGGTTCCCCGTCGGTTCGTCGGCGAAGACGATCTCAGGTCGGCTCACCAGCGCCCGGGCCACGGCCACCCGCTGCTGCTGTCCTCCCGACAACTCGCTGGGTCTGTGGCCCAGGCGGTCCTGTATGCCCACGGACTCGATCACCTCGACGAGCCATCCCGGATCGGGCTTTGTTCCCGCCAGGTCCAGCGGGAGGGTCAAGTTCTCCCTGGCGGTCAGCGTCGGGAGCAGGTTGTACGCCTGGAATACGAAGCCGATCCTGTCGCGACGCAGCAGCGTCAGGTCGCGTTCCGACAGGGACCCAAGCTCCACGTCGCCGATGTGCACGGTGCCGGAGGTCAGGTCGTCGAGACCCGCCGAACAGTGCATGAGGGTGGACTTGCCGGAACCCGAAGGACCCATGATGGCGGTGAACCGACCGCGCTCGAACTCGACGTCCACGCCATCCAGGGCGCGGACCTCGGTGTCGTCCGAGCCGTAGGTCTTAGTACCGCCAGCCATGCGGGCCGCAGCGTTGGTGATCTTGGTGCTCATGGCCGCCACCCTATGGTCGGTGCTGTTAGTGGCCGACCACGGAGTGACGGGAGAAGCGTGATGGATGAGGTGACATCGGCCACGTCGTACGGGTTCCGTCGTGCCACCCCGGACGACCTGGAGCGGCTGCTGGAGTTGAACAACCAGGCCGTTCCAGCGGTGAACGAGCTCACGGCTGACGAGCTCGCCTGGTTCCTGGAGGTCGCCCACCTGTTCCCGGTGGCCGAGGACCCGGGGACCGGTGAGGTGGTGGCCCTCCTCGTCGGCCTGGACGGGCCGGGACTGGCGTATCAGAGCCTCAACTATGCGTTCTTCTGCGAGCAGGCCCGTCGCCGACAGGACCGGTTCCTGTACGTGGACCGGGTGGTCGTCCATCCATCGGCCTGGGGGCGTGGCCTGGCGCGTGCGATGTACCGGTTGCTCATCGAATCGGCTGACGGCCACACCTGCCTGTGTGCCGAGGTGAACACCGTGCCGCGCAATGACAGGTCCCTCGAGTTCCACGAGCGGTACGGGTTCGAGGTGGTCGGCGAGCAGTCCGACGAGGTGACGGGCAAGACGGTCTCGATGTTCGCCCTGGCACTCTGAGGCCGGGAGCCCGGTACCGGTCAGTCCCGGAGGATGGTGGTGCCGGCTGGTCGCCGACCAACCGAACCACACGACCAGCAGGGCTCGGCAGGATCGCCACGCCACGCCACCTCGCAGCTGGTGCAGACCAGCCCCACCCAGTGGGATGGTTCGACGCCCGCCACCCGGGATGGGCCCGTGGTCGACCGGTACCGGAGTGGATGGTCGAGGGACGCCTGACCCGGCGGGCGGTCCGAGTTCCTCGGCGTCGGCCAGAGTGCCATGCGCGGCACCGTAGCGAAGGCCCGCGCGTGGCTGGGTGACCCCGGCCCGTGGCCCGTAGCCTGCATCCGGAGATCGACCTGTGCAAAGCGCACCACCCATCTGATCCAGGTCGCCGAGGAGACACCGATGTCCGACCTGATTCCACACCCAGACGGCTCCAGTGAGCGCAGAACGAGCTTTCCATCTGCACCACCGATGGTCATCGACCCGGCGAAGGCGTATTCGGCCGAGATGGTGACTTCGATGGGCACCATGACCATTCACCTGGATCCGATCGGTGCACCGCAGACGGTCAACAACTTCGTGTACCTGGCCCGGTGGCACTACTTCGACGGCCTCATCTTCCACCGTGTCATCGATGGCTTCGTGATCCAGGGTGGTTGTCCCGAGGGCTCGGGTAGGGGCGGCCCCGGATACAAGTTCGCCGACGAGCTCCCGAAGCCCGGTCGCTACGAGCTCGGGTCGGTGGTCATGGCAAACGCTGGTCCGGACACCAACGGCAGCCAGTTCTTCGTCATCACCGGCCCGAACGGGGTCGGCCTGCCCCCGTCCTACGCCTTGTTCGGCAAGGTCGTGAGCGGCCTCGAGGTGGCTACTGCCATCCAGGAGGTTTCCACCGGACCCGGTGACCGACCCACCAGCAACGTGATCATCGAGTCGGTGACCGTCACTGAGGCCGACTGAACCTTCCGACGTTTTCGGGCAATCCTGGCCTTCGGGGCAAGTGACCTCACCAGGCCAACCAGACGATCAACGACTAGGGAGTTGACTATGGGTATCGAGCGTGTGGGCGTCATCGGCGGCGGACAGATGGGTGGTGGCGTGGCCGAACTGACCGCCAAGGCCGGTCTGGCCACGGTGGTCCGCGAGGTCAGCCCGGAGGCGGTCGAACGCAGCGCCGCAGGGATCCGGAAGTCGCTGGATCGGGCGCTGGAGCGTGGCAAGTTGGACGAGGCGGCACACACCTCGGCACTCGGCAACGTCTCGTTCACCACGGAGATGGCCGACCTGGCCGACTGCGACCTGGTGGTGGAGGCGGTCGTGGAGTCCTACGAGCTGAAGGCCGGCATCTTCCGGGAACTCGACGAGGTCGTCACCTCGCCCGATGCCGTGCTGGCCACGAACACGTCCTCCATCCCGATCATCGACATCGCCATGAACACCAGTCGGCCCGAGCGCGTGATCGGCCTGCACTTCTTCAACCCGGCTCCCGTCATGAAGCTCGTCGAGGTCATCCCGTCGGTACGTACCGATGACGACGTGACCCGACTGGTCACGGACTTCGTCACTGACGTCCTCGACAAGGTGGTCGTGGCGGCGAAGGACAGGGCCGGCTTCGTGGTCAACATGCTGCTGGTTCCCTACCTGAACGCCGCCATGAGGATGTACGCCGACGGGCACGCATCGGCCGCCGATATCGACAACGGCATGAAGCTCGGCGCAGCCCATCCGATGGGCCCGCTGGAGTTGAGCGACATGATCGGCCTGGACACCATGATGCTGGTCGCCGAGACCCTCTTCGCCGAGTACGGCGATGACTTCTATATGCCGCCGCCGTTGCTGCGTCGCATGGTGGCAGCGGGCCATCTGGGTCGAAAGACCGGCCGGGGCTTCTACGACTACTCGTGAGGCTCCGGGGCGTCCTCGATCCCGGTGGCCAGGATGGCCGCCACAATGCCGGTACCCGCCGCAACTAGGTGGAGTAGCAGGAACCGTGTGCCGTCCACGGCGTCGGCCATCAGGGCGGTCAACACGGTGATGCCGACGGCAGCACCGATCTGCTGGAGCATGTTCATGGACCCGCCGGCGATGCCCAGGTCGTCGTCACCGGCTGCGGAGGTGACCGCGTTGGCGATCGTCGGTCGTATGTAGCCGCTGCCCGCCCCGGCCAGCATGGCGCCGCACAGGAACATCAGCAGCCAACGCTGGTGGGCACCGATCCCGGCCAGCACCATGGCCAGGGCGAACACCAGCATGCCCGTGATCGCCACCCGCCGTGCCCCGTGGCGGGGGTCGTGGCGGCTCCCTAGCCGGGCGCAGAAGGCGAACGAGAGTGGCCTGGGGAGCATCACCAACCCGATAATCGTCGGGCGGAAGCCCCAGCGGCGTTCCAACAGGAACGGTGCCATCACCAGCGCTCCCATGTAGCCCGACTGGAGGACGGCCTGGGCCAGCATCGGTCTGGTGAACGCCCTGCGCCGCAGGAGCGACGGCGGGAGGAGGGGCGCCTCGGTCCGTGTCTCCACCCGTACGAACAGTGTGAGTGCCAGGGGGGCCACGACGGCGGCGACGAGCACGATGGGGTTGGTCCACCCCCAGCTGATGCCCCTGTTGATGGCTAGGAGCAGACTGCTCACGCCCACTCCCAGGGTTATGGCTCCCGGGATGTCGAATCGGATGCCGACCCGACGACGGGTCTCGGGGGCGATGAAGACGCCGCCCACCAGGGCGATGAGCACCGTGCATCCCTGCACGACGAAGAGCGACCGCCAGCCGATCCACTCGATGAGTGGACCGCCCGTGACCACCCCGACGGCCGGGGAGAGGGCCACCACAGCGGCCCAGATCCCCAGCGCCCGGGTACGTTCCCGCTGCGGGTACACCGACAGGATCATCGCCATTGCCGACGGCCCGGATGCCGCCTTGGCGGCCTGGGCGATCGTCCGGAGCACGATCAGCGAGGTGGTGTCCCAGGCCAGGGCCGTTGCGAAGGCCAGCACGGTTCCGATGCTGAAGCTGACTAGGTAGGTCCGGCGGTGGCCGTAGAGGTCGCCGACCTTGCCGATTATGGGTGTGATCACGGCGAACGCCAGCAGTGGTGCTGCTATGACCCACGTGATCGTGGAGTCCGCCGCTCCCAGGTCGTCTGCGATGCGGGGCAGCGACGCTGATAGCACGGTGACCGGGTAGCTGCCGGCCGCAGCGCCGAAGAGGGCGGTTATGAGGACGAGCCGCTGGTAGTCGCCACGTTGTCGTATCCGGGCTCGACGGGCCTTCAACCCGCCAGCCGGGTCTCCGGGTCTGGCACCGTCCCCTGCGTCCACCGCTCGGAACATACGGGTGCCCCGTTCGGAGGCCCGCAGCGGCGGCCGGTACGGTCCCGCTAGTGGACGACCGGATCGCATCGAGGCCCATTGGCATCGTTGTCAATCCACGGTCCGGGACCGATGTCCGTAGGTCGGTGGCGGCAGCGGGCAGCGTGACCGTCGAGGACAAGGCCAACGTGGTTCGACGGGTGGTCCGCGGGGCCAGCGAGGCCGGGGCGCGCCACTTCATGGTCCACCACGACTCGCATCGCATCATTCGCAGGGCCACCGAGACGATGCGCGATGTGGAGTTGTCGTGGATCGACATGGACCTGACGTTCACGGAGGAGGACACCGTCACCGCTGTGGCCGCCATGCGTGTCGCCGATTGTGCGGTTGTCGTCGTGATCGGTGGCGACGGTACGAACCGGGCGGCGGCCCGGGCCTGGCCCGACCTCCCGGTGGTGCCGCTCTCGACGGGCACCAACAATGCCTTCCCGATCATGGTGGAGGCGACCGTGGCAGGCGCCGCCTGCGGCCACCTGGCTACCGGCCGGTGTCGGCTGGACGACGTGGCACGAATGGTCAAGGTGGTCCGCGTGACGCCGAGAGGAGCGGGCCTGCCCGATGACCTGGCCCTCGTGGACGCCGTTGCCGTCGATGACCCGTACGTGGGCTCGTTCGAGCTCTTCGACCCGGCGACGCTGAGGGTGGCGGTTGTGACCCGGGCCGAGCCGACGGCTGTGGGCTTTGCCGGTGTGGCGGGGCTGGTGGAGCCGGTGGGCCCGGACGACGAGGGTGGCCTACTGCTCCGATTCGGGCCCGTCGCCGACTGCGACCGGGTGGTTCGGGGCCCGACGGCTCCCGGCCATTACGACGACCTGGGCCTGGCCGAGGTGCGACGGCTGGCCGAGGGTGAGGAGGTGGTGGTCTCCGGGCCGCTGCTCCTGGCCTTCGACGGGGAGAGGAAGCGGCGACTCGTGGCCGGCGAGGAGGTCATGCTGGCGGTCCGGCGCGACGGGCCCCGGGTGGTGGACGTGGCGGCCGTGATGTCCCGGGCAGCGGCCGACGGCGCCTACCTACGTTGATGTCCACCCGCGGGTGTTGGCCGGCCAGGCAGCGAGGAGGTCTGCCACGTCCGCCAGTCGGTCCACTACCGGGAACTCGGCGGCGGCTGCCGCCATTGGATCCGGCTCCTCCAGCGCCCACGTCGTGGTGTGCGGTACGTGTATGGCCCGGCCACCGATCCCGAGTACGGGGAGCACGTCGGACCTGACCGAGTTGCCGACCATCACGAAGGCCGATGGTTCGACACCGTGGCGGTCCAGCACCGCAGCGTAGGAGGCTTCATCCTTCTCGGCCAGGACCTCGACCCGCCAGAACCGGTCCGCCAGGCCGCTGCGGTTCACCTTGCCCATCTGGTCGTTCAGGTCACCCTTGGTGATGACGAGTAGGCGGTGCGTGGTGCCCAGGCGATCGAGCGCTTCGGTGACCCCGTCCAGGAGTTGGACGGGGTGGTCGAGCATCTCGTGTCCCCACGAGACGATGTCGCCGATCCACCTACCCTCCACCCGGCCGTCAGAGAGCTCGACGGCGGTGACGATCATTGAGAGCACGAAGCCCTTCACGCCGTAGCCGTGGCTGGCGATGTTGGCCCTCTCGGTGGACAGGAGTGCAGCGTCGATCGTGGCGCTGTCGGCCCACGGAGACATCAGGTCCCGGAACCGCCCCTCCACCTCGTGAAACCAGGCTTCGTTCTCCCAGAGCGTGTCGTCGGCGTCGAGGCCCAGCACCG
>CERL01014795.1_pt1 | contig 11175 bp, 11 predicted proteins | sample 530811 | NCBI WGS metagenome assembly CERL01 (sample SAMEA2620995, study PRJEB7988) | marine metagenome | isolation source: saline water (ENVO:00002010), including
GAATACCTCTTGTTGTAGTTATATCTAGCAGAAAGCTAAACGGCCGGTTGGCACATCTCGGCTAACACTGTTTATACGGATGAAACCGAAAAATAGTTTGTAGACGAACTAAATTTGTACCAAAGTTTAGTCTTTAGTGTAGGAGTTCGAAAAGAAATGTAAATGGTTTTGTCCCTAAACAGCCGAATAAATGCGGTTTTTTACGTTTTTTGTTGGAATTGTGAACAATTTGATGCGGCAGAGGAATAATTTGATGACAGTATTATTTCAGAACAAATTATTTCAATTGAGAGGAAAGTACTGCAAACACAGGGCTTGCAGTACAAAATTACTACTTTTTATAAGCGTCGTTATGAACGCCAGCAGCACGACCAGAAGGGTCAGCATTGTTTTGGAATGACTCATCCCAAGCAAGCGCTTCAGGTGTTGAACAAGCAACTGATTTGCCATGCGGAACACATTTTGCCGCTGCATCACCAGGGAAGTGCTCTTCAAAAATACTACGATAGAAATACGCTTCTTTAGAATCTGGCGTATTAATCGGGTATTTATATTTAGCGTTAGCAAGGTCTTGATCGCTTACTTGCTCGCTCACATACTCTTTTAAAGTATCAATCCAGTTATAGCCTACACCATCAGAGAATTGCTCTTTTTGACGCCATAACACTTCGTCTGGTAGATAGCCGTCAAACGCTTCACGAATAATGTGTTTTTCGATTTTACCGTCTTTACACATTTTCGCTTCAGGGTTGATACGCATTGCAACGTCTACAAATTCTTTATCTAAGAAAGGCACGCGTGCTTCTACACCCCAAGCAGCCATAGATTTATTAGCCCGTAAACAGTCAAACATATGTAGTTTAGACACTTTACGGTTTAGCTCTTCATGGAACTCTTGCGCATTAGGTGCTTTGTGGAAATAAAGGTAACCACCAAAAAGCTCATCAGCACCTTCGCCAGACAACACCATTTTTATACCCATGGCTTTAATTTGACGCGCCATTAAGTACATAGGAGTTGAGGCACGAATGGTTGTCACATCGTACGTTTCAATGTGATAAATCACTTCGCGAAGAGCATCAATACCTTCTTGAATAGTAAAGTGGATAGGGTGGTGAACCGTACCAATCATATCTGCAACTTTTTGTGCAGCTGCTAAGTCTGGTGAGCCCTCAAGACCAACTGAGAAAGAGTGCAGTTTTGGCCACCAAGCATCAGACTCGTCATTATCTTCGATACGTTTTGCGGCGAAACGTTGCGTGATAGCTGAAATAACCGATGAGTCTAAACCACCTGATAATAGAACACCGTAAGGTACATCACACATTAGTTGACGTTTAACAGCAGCTTCTAAGCCTTCTTTAACATCGCTTGATTTAGCTTCGTTGTCTTTTACTGCGTCATAGCTTTGCCAATCGCGGCTGTAATACTTACGAAGTTGACCATCTTTGCTCCACAAGAAGTGACCCGGAGGAAACTCTTCAATGTGTTTACAAATTGGTGAAAGCGCTTTTAGTTCTGAAGCAACATAAAAATTACCATGCTCATCATGACCTGTGTAAAGCGGGATAATACCAATATGGTCACGACCTATTAGGTAGGCGTCTTGTTCTTCATCGTATAAACAAAAAGCGAAAATACCATTCAAGTCGTCTAAGAATTCAGGCCCTTTTTGTTTATATAAAGCTAAGATAACTTCACAGTCTGATTGAGTTTGAAACTTAAAGTCTGTTTCTAGATTTGCCGCAAGCTCTTTGTGGTTATAAATTTCACCATTTACAGCAAGGATATGTGTGCGCTCTGGATTATATAAAGGTTGCGCACCACTTGATACACCAACGATAGCAAGACGCTCGTGGACTAAAATAGCTTTATCAGATGAATATACGCCAGACCAGTCAGGTCCGCGGTGTCTTAAAAGTTTTGACATCTCAATTGCTTGACTTCGCAATTGGGCGGGATCAGATTTGATATCTAATACCCCAAATATTGAACACATAGTGACTCCTCATTCCAAATATGTGCGCAGTTAACAGAATTTATATAACTGCGAATGTTTGTTTTAACAGAAATAATTACCTAAGTCACACAGCTTTTTTAAATATTTGAGAATAAAATATGCACCAAGTGTTATTGCTTTGCACCAAAATGGGATGACTGCCTAAGCTGTGAGCAATTTAAATACTTGATTTGAGCAAATGGGCTGGTTTGAAGTGGTAAATAGCGCCATTAAAAGTGATGTTTCACGCACCGTTTTGGTGCGCCGCGTTAAGCAAACTAATTTTTCAATTTGTTAATTGAAGATGTATAGACAAGTGGGAGCTTTAAGAAAGCAAGTGGCGAGCCACTTGCTAATCAGATTAACTATTTGTTTTTGTATTTTAGCGCAATGGCTAATTGATTAAGGTGAGCTGTTAGCTTTTCTTTTGCCTTAAAAGCATCTGCTAGAGTAACAAACTTGAAATGTAAAAAATCACCAGGCTTTAATTGGGCAAAATGACGAAGATCAGCGTCGATCACAGTTCCTAGCAAAGGATAGCCACCGGTTGTTTGCGCATCATTCAATAACACAATTGGCTCACCATTTGGCGGTAACTGTATGCTGCCTGGTGCTACTGCCATCGATGGCAATGACACATCATGCTCTAAGCTACACTCATCACTTAATAATCTTGTACCCATGCGGTTACTATTAGGTGATACATGCCATGAATGATTTATAAAATTAACTATGGTGTCTTTAGGCAAAACTGCAGCATGTGGGCCAGCATGTATGCGTATTTGGGTGCTTTTAGGTGGTAGCATTGCACCTAAACCAACTTTAGTGTTGTATTTTGGTATTACCTCAAAGCTGTCTCCTGATTTCAGTGCTTGTCCGGTTAGACCACCAAAACCAGCTGTTATGTCTGTTGAGTAGGAATCTAATATAGGGTCAGGTAGTTGCCATTGCCCGCCTATTGCAAGGTAGCTTCTAAACCCATGACGTGCGGCATTTAGCTTTAACACGTCACCTTTTTTAATGTAAAAACTCCAGCCTGGTTCAATCGCATTACCATTAACACTGGCTTTCATATCTGTTCCATGCAAGGCAATGTAGTAGTCGTTATCGAATTTAATTTCAGCAAGACCTAGTGTGATCTCAATGACTGGATTGTTGTCTGCGTTTCCAACTAATCGGTTTACTATGATCTGCGCATAAGGATCAATACAGCCAGATTGGCCAATTCCCAAATGACGAGCACCCACGCGGCCTTGATCTTGTATAGACATTTGCATGCCAGGTTTAACGATGGTGATCATTTTAACACCTCCTGAATAACAAACTCTAAGGTATCACCGGGTTTAACAGCACAGGGAGAGGTTGCATTAATATCGAATAATTTAAAGTCGGTGTGACCGATTATTTGCCAGCCACCGGGTGACGTTTCAGGATATACGCCTGTTTGCTCGCCACCAATAGCGACAGACCCTTTTGGCACTGAGATGCGCGGCTCGCTTCGACGTGGCGTATATAATTTAGGATCCAAGCCATCTAAGTAAGCAAAACCTGGTTGAAAACCTAAAAATAAAACAGGGTAGGTTTTACTACTATGTAACTGCGCGACTTCGTCAACAGTTAAGTTGTGCTCTGCAGCTACATGAGCAATGTCAGGGCCATGTTGACCACCATATACGGTGGGTAGCTTGTGATGAGTTGATGCAAAATCTTTAGTCGTAGTCTCTTGCCACTGCTCAAGCAATAATGGCAACCAACTTGCTAGCTTTTCAGACTCTTTTAGATACAGAGTTAAGTTGTTATTAGCTGGAACAACATCAACGAAATCTCCCGTCGATTGGCAAAATTGAGCCAGCGCCCAAATCTTTTTTTGTGTATTTAAGCCATGCTCAGCACTTTCATATGCATCGAAGAAGATACAATGCGTAGTGAGCGCCATAATCTTTGGTGTGCTTTTTGTCGTCATTGCAGGTCAATCTTATTATTATCCCTTGATACTATTTAGCATATAGGGTGAGTGCTAATGATGTAAATGAGTGTTTAATGTTAATTAGAAAAACTCATGATTGCCAAGCAGTTATAAAATCATTACAGCTGCTTGGCGTATTACTATGTGTTATTACTTAGCGTTGTTTAAAAGCCAGTTTGATAACAAGCGAACACCATAACCAGTGCCACCTTCAGCTAACTCATCTTTAGCTTTGCTGTTAAGTGCATTACCAGCAATATCGATATGAACCCAACGGGTATCGCCGGCAAAGTTTTGTAAGAAACTTGCTGCTGTCGTTGCACCTGGACCATGCGAACCAATATTTTTAAGGTCTGCGATATCCGATTTTAGTGCATCTTCGTAACCTAGTGGTAAGCGCCATAAGTTCTCGTTAACCTGCTTTCCTGCAATTGTAAGTTGCTCAACAAGTTGGTCATCATCAGAGAAAACCGCTGCGTATTCATTACCTACAGCACCGATTTTTGAGCCAGTCAATGTAGCCACATCAATCATAATACTTGGTTTAAACTTGTCGCGGGCATACCACATTGCATCACTTAGCACTAAACGGCCTTCAGCATCTGTATTAACTATTTCAACGCTTAAACCTTCTGCTGTGCGAACAACATCACCAGGCGCTACAGAGAATTGTGACACCATATTTGCAGCCATACCCATTACAGCCACTACGTTGGTATCTGCTTTTGCAAGTGCCATTGCTTTAACGGTACCCAGTACTGCTGCTGCGCCTGCCATATCTGATTTCATGCGGGCAATCGAAGCACCTGTTTTAATACTATAACCACCAGAGTCGAAGGTAATGCCTTTACCAATCAATGCAATTGGGGTGTCTTTATTACCTTGGTAATGTGCAACAACTAAACGCGAACCTTCTTCACTGCCACGGCCAACAGCTTCTAACGCACCCATGCCTAATTTTTTAATTTGTTTTGGTTCTAAAACGGTAATTTTAACGCCTAATTTTTTTAACTCTTGTGCGGCTTTTGCAAAATCAGATGGCGTCATCTCAGTTGCAACTTCTGAAGTTAAGTCACGCGCTAAAAAGACACCTTGTTCAATGCTTTGTAGTAACTTATGGGTTTTGACCGCTTGGTCTAAATTTTCAACATCAACAGTATAGTTAACTACATGTGTATCTTGTTCTTTTTTGTATTGTTCAAAGCGGTGGTCACGTAAATTAGCACCATGTGCAAATTCAGCAGCGTATTTAGCATTGATTTCACTATCTTTAAGCTCTGAAAAATCAAGGCTCACAGTTGCTTGTTTTGCTGATTGTAATTTTGCATGAACATTACCACCAAGCTTTGCCATTTTAGCTGCATTAAGTTCAGCTTGCTCACCTAAGCCTACAAGTACAATACGTTGGTGTTCGCTGCCGTTTGGTGCAATAACTTCTAATGTCTTGCCATAGCCCGCTTTAAAGTCACTAAATTCGATAACTTTATTTAAGTGGTTTTGGGTTTCTGGTTTTAAGTAATTAAAGTTAGCAACTTGGCTATCTGTGTCTAAAAACAACACTAATGTGTTGTCTTTCGGTTGAATCGATTTTGCAAAAGTGAACTCTGCCGCATTAACTTGCGTAGCAAGTGTTATACCCAGAGCAAGAGCAGACAAACTGTGTGCAATTCTCATTTTTAATATCCCAATGTTAAAAAGCTGTGTTTTACCGTAAATAGGCTTAAGAGTTAAATTGTTAGCGGTGAACAGCCGTTTGCATGCGTTTAAGGTGAAATAATAAATAGGATTACTCGGTCTGCTCTATTACAGGCTTTTACGAGGAAATAAGTATGACAATTAAGTCGATATTACTGACATTATTCACTTGCAGTGCCATTTTCACTATGAATCATACAACAGCGCAAGAGATGCCAGACAACGCAACCGGACATATTGAAACAATTGTGCTTGGCTCTGGTTGCTTTTGGGGAGCTGAAAAACGATACGAAGCACTTGATGGTGTTTTAGATGCGGTATCTGGTTATGCTGACGGTAGCGGTTTTAAAGCAACCTACAAGAATATAACACGTAGCGCACGTCGATTTGATGAAAATAACTACGCAGAAGTTGTCAAAGTGACTTACAACAGTAATCAGTTAACGACAGAAGAATTATTAAAATACTATTTCGAAAATCATGATCCAACTCAGTTAAATCGCCAAGGCAATGATATTGGCACTCAATACCGCTCAACAATTTTGGTTAGTAATAACGAGCAACTTGAGGTTGCTAATAAACTTAAAGATGAATACCAAGATAAGTTAACAGCAGCAGGATACGGCAAGATTGTTACTGTTATAAAACCTCTCGATTCGTTTTATGCGGCAGAGGAATATCATCAAGATTATTTAAAGAAAAACCCTAATGGTTATTGCCCGGATCACTCCACAGGGGTTGTTTTTACGCCAGTAGAAAAACAGCAAGTTGATAACACGGCCTTATTAACCAATAAGCAAATAGTCGTTATTGATGCCAAAGGTTATTGCCCTTATTGTGAAAAATTTAAAAATGAGGTCGCAAATAATTATCAAGGCACAATTCCAATGACTTTTCGCCATGCAGATCAGCTTGATGGCTTAAAAATTAAAACTCCAACATGGGCAACACCCACGTTATTATTTATAGAAAATGGCGAAGAGATATATGGCCGTCAAGGTTATGTGAGTAAAGATGAGTTTTATAAAGCGTTAGGGGCATTTAAATTAGGTGATAGTGAAGCATTCAGAGTTGCATTCCATGCCAGAACAGATAGCCCATTTTGTAAACAATACGATATCTTTAAAAACACACCGGATGGTATTTTTGTTGATAAGCTAAGTGGGGCGCCATTATTCGATACTCGTGATAGGTTTAATTCGGGAACCGGTTGGCTTTCATTTACTCACCCGGTAAAAGACAGTGTGACCATGCATGAAGACAACAGTTATGGCATGCAGCGCATTGAGCTTAAATCTAAAAGCTCAGGTATTCACTTAGGACACTTATTCCCGGGGGAAGGGCCAAGAGGTAAAGATAGATACTGCATTAATGCGACGGTGCTTGATTTTGTGCCACGTGATCAAATTTAACGTAGATACAAAAAAACCAGCCATTATGGCTGGTTTTTCAGCATTAGAATCAGTCATTACCACAATTTTAATTCCTGTTTTGCGCGATTTAAATTAAATGATACATATTCATTATCATCGAGCCTTGAGGCTTCATAAAAGTCAGCAATTGCTGCCGTATCATTATTAGCCATAAATCGCGCGACACCTCGGTTACTTAATGCAAACGACGTTAATTCATTACGTTTAAATCGAGATGCTTTAATCTCTTTTAATAGGCTTATTGCTTCAGTACAGTCAGCTTCAGCTTTTTCAAACTGTTTTAGCTTTACACTTGCAACACAGCGATTAAAAGGCGCTATATATTGATTTGCTGGATCTTCAGCAGACGTTACTAAACCAGCATTGTAGTCACCTTGCATAATCGCAATTGATGAGGCTTCGTCATCCACTACCATTAGTTTAAAGTCGATATCATTTGCTAACACCCAATTCGAACTCATGCAAAGTGAGGTAATCAAGATGGTTTTGAGAGGTATGAACTTGAACATTGTTTATCTCCTTAATAATGTAAGTACATCACTTACTCTATTAATTTAGAAACAGTGTTACTGATTGACAAACGACAAAAATACACCCATTAGATGAAAAAAAATATCTTATTGGGTAGGTGGCTTGAGTGTATATTTTAGACAAAAAAAAGCCCAGTCAGAACACACAAGGACCGGGCTTACGACAACAATTTGGTTGGGCTAACTATTACAGCGCTAAGTTTTGCTTCGCGCGGTTTAAGTTATGATTTACCAGTTCATTTTTTGAGATTTGAACTGCTTCATAAAAGTCTGAGATTGCAGCCGTATCATTTTCTGACATGATGCGTGCAACACCGCGATTACTTAACGCAAATGATGTTAATTCACGGCGTTTGTAACCTGGTACTTTACTTGTGTTTAGAAGTGAAATCGCTTGTGTACATAGGTTTTCAGCTTCTGAAAAATTCTTTTCTTTTACGCTTAATGCACAGCGGTTGAATGCAGTTTCATATTCATTGCTTACATTATCGTTTGTTTGAGCTTGCTCAATAACCATCAGTTTATAATCAGCTTGGTCGGCTACTGCCATCGCTGAGCAAGTTAATAAAGAGCTAAGTGCAATAGTGGTTACAAGTGTTTTTAACATGATAGTTTTCCTCTGAATAAGTTGGTGTTTCTTGCCAACGAGTGAACTTTAAAATATTCCTATAAGCTAAACAAACGATTAAATTAGAACTGATAGATGAAGAAATTTAATCTATAGAGTAATTACTCAGTATTCAGGGTTTTACTTGGATGTAAAGTAGGTTAAGTTGTTTTGATTCTGTATCGAAATATGCAAATTAGTCTAGATGAGTGCTTATAAATTTAATGCTGTCACTTTTTGTAGGGAAGTTATTTTGGTCTGCTGGTTGGATTCAAATTTATTTGGGTTTAAGGGACGCGGACGTACTGTTAGAGCAGTAGCAATTAGCTAGTAACTTTGTTAAAAATAAACCTCTTAAATAACCGGTGTTAACATCATAAAGGAATACTGTTGCAAGGATATAGAATAAGCACAGATAAAACTGACCTCGATTTTGAAGTAATTTACGGTTTTATTTCAAAAAGCTACTGGGCGTCAGGAATACCAAAACATACGTTAGAAAAAGCCATTGCAAACTCGTTTTGTTTTGGTGTTTATGACATCCAAGACTCTCAAATAGGTTTTGCCCGCCTCATAACAGACAAAGCAACATTTGCCTATCTTGCTGATGTATTCATAGTAGAGAGCCATCGAGGCAAAGGTTTGAGCAAGTGGCTTGTTGAGAGCATAGTCTCTCACCCAGAGCTTCAAGGCTTAAGGCGTATGGTATTGGCAACAAGAGATGCGCATGGTTTGTACACGCAATATGGTTTTCTACCAATTGAAAATCCAGAGATGTTTATGCAAATTTGGAATCCAAATGTTTACCATGATCTAGAAAAGTAACAACAATTTAAATGTTATTTAAAGCCAACTAAATTTAATTCGTGGTGAACTTAGCGTTTTATAGCAGTTTTATCATATACAGGCATTAGTAAATTTAAGGACAGAATTATGAAAACAGGAATTTTATCTATCGGGTTATTATTTACATCAAATCTTGCTTTTGCTGATTGTAAAATAGCGCTTGAAGAAAGGTTAAAAGACGATTTGAACCTCACATACCAACAATTTGATCAGACATACGATGCTGGGTTTAGGTTATTAGAAAAATCAGGTTGCCATGCTGAAGCCGCTATTCTGATAAAACGTTTTATTTCTCATAATAATTCAAAAGAAAGCTCGTTAACGTGGCATTTAGCTCAAATGGAAGGCTTGGCGGGTGATTATCAACAAGCGGTTTTTCACGCAGAAAAAGTATTGGATACGCATGAAGATTTAACTTCCTCGAAAATGTATTGGAATGACTTTGTGTTAGGAAACATTGCTTTTTGGAATAAAGACAAAGAAAAGCTAAAAAAACACATTGCAAATATAGAAAAAGGGCAAAGTTTTAAACCTAACCAGATAAACCTGAACTACCTGAATCAGTTACTCAAAAACTTTGATTCAAGCTACAAACAGGCATTATCTGAAGCAAGTGGTGAATGAGTCTAAAATACAAGTAGGCTTATTGTATGGCAGCACTGCTTCATCGATTTTCCAAACCATACATTTTATTTGACTGAATAAAATGAATAACCGGAGACTCAAGTGAACAAGGAAGTAAAAAACACATTTGATAAATACCCTGAAAATGCCAGAGCTAAGTTCTTCGAGATTCGAGAGCTAGTTTTTCAAATTGCATCTGAATTGGGCCTAGGTGAAGTTGACGAGACACTAAAATGGGGAGAGCCTAGCTACAGTGTAAAAACAGGCAGCCCTTTTCGAATCGACTGGAAGTCAAAGTCACCTAACAATTATTATCTTTTTTCAACTGCCAAATTAAATTGGTAGATACATTTCGTGAACTATATGGTGAAAAGCTTCATTTTCAAGGGAATAGAGCTATAGTTCTTTGTTTATCAACATCGTTACCAAAAGTAATGATAAAGTCATGTTTGATGTTAGCTTTAACGTATAAGCAGCGAAAGGGATTACCTCTTTTGGGGATGTGAAATTTCGGATTAGAAAGGTTTGAAGTGGATTATAGTCGATTTGCTTTAATACGGTCTAAGATTACAGTAAAACGGAGTCAATATTGCGCCTTAGTATTCAATCAAAATTATTAATTAGTGCAGGTGTTATTGCGTTTTTTTCTGCTATCTGGCACGTACTCTGTATATTTGGCGGGCCTAGTTGGTATGTTTTTGCTAGGGCTCCTCAACAAATTATTGAATCTTCAATACACGGAACTTTGCTTGCCCCCATTGGCACACTAATAGTAGCGAGCTTAATGTTTGCTTGTACTGTGTTTGCTTTTTCAGCGGCGAGCTTAATCCGAAAAGTTCCTTTTCTCAAACCTGCTTTAGTAACTATTGCGGTAATTTGTACTTTACGGGGTTTAATTGCTATTCCAACATTTATTACAACCTCAGGCTTAGATATTTGGCAAATAGTTGCAAGCGTTATTTGGTTTTATGTTGGCGTTTGTTTTGTTTTGGGTTTTATAAAGCAATGTTGAATTTGAAAGCCTTCTATAAAACAAGCTATTTAAGTGTTGGGAGGCATTCAAAGTACATAAACGACAAAACCCAGCCGAAGCTGGGTTTTGAGACAACACAATTCTGTGAGAACTTATAACGCTAAGTTCTTTTTAGCACGAGTTAAGTTGTGCTCTACTAACTCGTTACCTGAAATTTGTACTGCTTCGTAAAAGTCAGACAATGCAGCAGTGTCGTTTTCAGACATGATGCGAGCAACACCACGGTTACTTAACGTAAATGATGTTAATTCGCGACGTTTATAGCTAGGTACTTTACTTGTACTTAGTAAGCTGATTGCTTTTGAGCAAAGTGTTTCAGCTTCAGAGAATTTTTTCTCTTTAACACTTAAAGCACAGTCATTAAATGCTTGTTCGTATTGACGGTTTTCTGCAATATCAGCAGTGATAGATTGGTCAATTACCATCAATTTGTAGTCACTCT
>CERL01243836.1_pt1 | contig 10879 bp, 7 predicted proteins | sample 530811 | NCBI WGS metagenome assembly CERL01 (sample SAMEA2620995, study PRJEB7988) | marine metagenome | isolation source: saline water (ENVO:00002010), including
CCGCGCACTTCGTGGACAACGCCGTCACCGGCCTGCACTACACCTGCGGCTCTTCAAGCACCAAAACCACCGGCGAACAGGGCGTGCTGCGCTGCCCGGACGGCGCCACGGCGCGCTTTCTGATCGGCGATATTGAACTGGGCGAGGCCGTGGTGAACGGCAACGCCCTGTTCATCACCCCGGCGGATCTGGCCGGCGACGGCGCCGACGAAAACGACAACACCGTGATCAATATCAGCCGCTTCCTGATCAGCCTGGACGCCGACCAGGACCTGGCCAACGGCATTCAGATCGATCCCGCGTCGCACCTGGACCTGGGCCTGGCCATCGATTTCAGCCTGGATCCGGTGGCCTTTGAAACCGCCATCGCCTCCGCGCTGGACATGCTCACCGCCGATTTGCCCGGTGGGCCCTATCCGCTGGTGGCGGCGGCGGACGCCCAGGATCATGTGATCGTGGCCCTGCACCTGAGCAACGCCGGGCTGTATCGCGGTACCGTCCGCCACGCCGGGAACGCGCTTACCGGCATGACGTTCCTGGTGACCCGGCAAGGCGCCGCCTACGGCACCAACCGATCCACCGATGGCCGATACGCCGCCACCGGCTTTGAAGAGTCGGCGGATTGGTTGAATACATCGGGTCAGGGTGAAGGCTTCAAAATCGACGGCACCACCGCCGCCACCCATTTCATTGAAGCGTCGATGGCGGATGGCCGTGCTTCCGGAAGTCCGGATAGCGGCGACTATCCGCGCTTTGAAGCCACCCGCCGCCTGGCGTTCGACCCGCTCTACGATCAGGCGCTGGCCGAGGATTTTGCCGAGCTTCTACCGCTGGCCATCGGCATCGGCGAGAACGATGATGCCCCGTTTGTCATCCAAGACACAGACGACGATCTGGACGGCGCGCCGTTCGGATCCAGGGGCTCAGAGGGCGGTGTCGCGGGGGCGCCGGCTTCCTCGAAGGAGGAAAACGACCTGGAGTTCAGCGATCTAATAGCCGCGGAGATCGTGGAAACCGATGGTCGCACACTCCGCCTGATGGCCCTGTCCATGAGCGGCTACCTGGTCGATGCCACCATCGATCTGAGCGACGCCCAACCCACGGTGAAAGCCACCTGGGAGCACGTCCACGAAGGCCGTCGAGGCACAACGCAAACGTTCGTGCCGCTCCCCTAGGAAAGGGGCCAGCGGTCAGGGTGTGCTCGCGAGCGCGCCCTGACGAACCGGTTGTCGAAATCCAGATTCGGCGTTCGACCAGGGGTATCCACAGCAAAGGAGAGACCCCATGACCGGCCAAACCATCCGCCTGCACCGCGTACTGCGCGGCACCCCGGACCGCCTCTACCGCGCCTTCACCGACCCGGACGCCATGGTCAAATGGCTGCCGCCCTTCGGCTTCACCGCCACCATGCATGAAAGCGACGTCCGCGAAGGCGGCGGCTACCGCATGTCCTTCACCAACTTCACCACCGGTAGCCGCCACACCTTCGGCGGCACCTACGTGGAGCTGAAACCCAACGAGCGCATCCGCTACACCGACAAGTTCGACGATCCCAACCTCCCCGGAGAGATGCAGGTCACCGTCACCCTGAAGGAAGTGCTCGGCGGCACCGAGGTGCACATCGTCCAGGAGGGCGTGCCCGACGTGATCCCGGCGGAGATGTGTTATCAGGGCTGGCAGGAGTCGCTGATCCAGCTCGCGCAGCTGGTGGACCCGGAGATTCCGGACGAGGGGTAAAGGGGGAGCTACCTTACGCCCGAAAGTGCTACGACGTTTCCACAGAATCTCTACTATTGCTCCTAAACTGAGATACTACTTTGGAGACTAGGATCCGAAGCTTACTGGACGCAGCCGCCAACAAATGCGCGACTCTGCTGTAGAGTGGCGCATGATGTGTAACTATCTGAAAATAAAGACGTATAACGGCGTCCTTCAGTAGGATCGGCTGGTTGAATTCAACGATCAAGAGCTAGGGATGGTTAACGGCGTTCGTAGATAAGCGGTGATTTCCTACACCCTCCGGGCCGATCTCCTATTTTCCTCATCTGCACAAACAAGTACGGTCCTTCCTAAGCCTGCGTTAACCCGCAAGGGGGCAGGTTTGAAAAATGATAAATGTCATAACCTATTGATTTTAAAGGATTTTGTCGGTTTTCATAACCATGCTGCTCAGGGGTTGATAAGTCGATCCAATAGCATCAGTATCTGACCATATGAACAGTGGTTTGCGCTTTGAGTCGGGTATGCTGCCGAAAATGGTGCTGCGTGGTAGTGAGCGCTTCATGTAACATAACACGCGAATGTGATGTGACATGGTGTTGTGATGGCCAAAGGCAAAAGCGGCAGGTTAGTGATTGAAATCGACCCTGAGCTTAAACAAGAACTTTATCGAGTTTTGGAGAAAGAGGGCCTTAGTTTGAAGGCTTTCTTTCTAGGTAATGTTAAACGGCTACTGACTGAGAAAGGGCAGCCAGGGCTGTTCAAGTTGCAAGTTCAAGACGATAGGAGCGCAGATTGATGAAATTCTCGCCCAAACAGACAGCATTTGGCCGACATGAGACTTTTGCTCTGCGCTACAGCTGGTTGCCGAAAGGCTTCCATCAACTTAGTAAATCTGTCACCAGCTTGGATAAAGACGACGCTACGGTGAAGCTTGGTGTTGGAAAAAACATGGTGTTGTCCATCAAGTACTGGCTTAAAGCATGTCAGTTGGTGGATTCAGTAAACCAACCAACCGATCTGGGCCGTCTTATTTTCGATGAAGATTGCGGACTTGATCCCTATCTCGAAGATGAAGCAACTATCTGGCTTATTCATTGGTTGATTGCGACGAACCCCAATCAAGCCACTTCGTGGTTTTGGTTTTTTAACAAATACCACAAACCAGTGTTTACTTCACTAGAGTTGACAACCGCTCTTGGTGACTGGGTGCGGGATGTCATGTTGGATGGAAAACAACCTTCGGCAAGCACTCTGAAGAATGATGCGCAACTGATTCACCGTATGTACTGTCAGTCTACAGTGAGTACACGTATGCCACTTGAGGAGGTTTTAGATTCTCCTTTGTCGTTGCTACGTCTCGTGAATCAAGCAGGCGGAAAGGAACTTCACTCTAAACTGGAAGCGCGCCCAGGCCTGCCGGTTCGCATATTCGGTTTTGCTGTTCTCTCTTTGATGAATGAGAGGTCCATGAAGGCGATGCCGCTAGATGAGTTGATGTATAGCCGGGCAGAGTTTCCGGCGCCTGGCCCGATTTTTCGGCTAACAGAGAATGATTTAATTACGAAATTAGAGCAACTAGTAATGAAGTACCCTAAAACCTTCGAAATAAGGGAAACGGCAGGTGTCCATCAGCTATATCTTCTGCATGCGATGTCGCCGGAACAACTCCTCGAAGATCACTATAGTAAAAGTCGAGATGGGGTAGTGGTATGAGCCTCAACGAACTGATCCAGATCGACAGTCATTATACTCGCTCAATAAATATCGAGCGTGATAAAGACTCTTTAGAGTCTGTGAAAGCCTACATACCTACCTCCCGTGCCTTGAGAACACTCACGCGTTTCCTAGAAGCGCAAGGCAATAAAGCAACGCCGCGGGCCTGGTCTTTGGTCGGTCCCTATGGCTCAGGCAAGTCGGCGTTTGCTCTGTTTTTGTCCAAGCTGTTGGCGGGGGACGGTAAAGGTGCTCATTCTGCTGCCCTGAATACTTTGAAAAAAGCAGATGAAACCCTGGGTGAAGCGTATTCCGAGCTTAATGGGAATGGCCTTGGTTACTTGGAAATTCTAGTTACTGGGTCACCAGAAGCATTGGGAAAGCGGCTGCTAGAAGCGCTTTCATCTGCTGCGGAAGAGTTTTGGTCTGGTCAGAAAGCGGCTAGGCCCAGAGTTCTTAAGGCGCTAAGAGTCGCCGCAACAAGCAGTTCAGTAAGTACCACAGAAATTATTGCTTTGGTGAAGCAGCTGCAGAAAGACTATAAAAAAGCTGGTGGCGAAGGAATTTTGTTCGTTATTGATGAGCTCGGGAAGTTTCTTGAGTATGAAGCCAGGCACTATGGCGTTAATGATATCTATCTGCTCCAGGCATTGGCCGAGCATGCCTATGCTGGCCATGAGGTAAATGTATTTTTGTTCGTATTGCTTCATCAGTCGTTTGAGCAATATGCGAAGGGGCTCGGTGAAAATCTTAAAAACGAATGGTCAAAAGTGCAAGGGCGGTTCGAGGAAATCCCTTTTCTCGAATCTTCAGAGCAGGTTTTAAGGGTTGTTTCCGCTGCGTTAAGGCAGCATTTCAACAATAGAGATAAAGCAGCCGTAAGAAGAGCAGTTTGCCCGATTGTTCAAACCCTGATGAAACAAGAGGCTCTGCCAGCTTCGTTAAGCCAGAAAGAAGCTGAAGCTCTTTTTCAGGCGTGCTATCCCATGCATCCAGTTAGTGCTCTCTTGCTTCCACTACTTTGCCAGAAGATCGCCCAAAATGAGCGGACTTTGTTCAGCTACCTTGGAAGTAATGAAGAATACGGATTTAATCAGGCGCTGAAGTCCATGGCCGCAGTCGGTGAATTAATCGGCCCGGATCAGATGTTTGACTATTTTATTACTAACCAGTCTGCAGTAATGGGCGATTATTTAGTACATCGGCGATGGGCGGAAGTTGTCACAGCTTTGGACCGGCTGGGTGATGCCTCGGAAAATGAAGTAAAACTAGTTAAGACCATTGGTCTGCTCAATATCATTGGCGTCAAGGGTGGATTGAAAGCATCTAAAGACGTGCTGGCGGAAGTTATTGGCTCAAAAGTTGCCACGGAAAAGGCCGTAAAGCGATTACGGGATAAAAGCATTATCAACTATCGCCGTTTTAGTGGTGAATTCCGAGTGTGGCAGGGCAGTGACTTTGATCTGGAGTCTGCCCTGCAAGAGGAGCTTAATAATTTAGGTAATTTTCGTCTGGTCGAAGAGCTCAATCGGTCCGAGCCTCTGCTGCCGGTGGTTGCGCGACGGTACACGATTGAAAGCGGTGCGTTGCGTTACTTCCGACCCTATTTCGTAGACGCGTTCTCATATAAAAAAGCTGCATCTGGTAAAAGAGCTGAGCCACGGATCATTTTTTATGTTGCCGCTGGGCAGGATGATGAAAAGCTTTTCTTTGAAGAGGTTGTCCACGCCTTTTCGTCGCTAGATATAGTGGCTTTTTGTCTAACAGGCCCGCAAATCCGCGAGGCAGTGGCAGAACGACAGGCTCTTGAGCGCGTTCAGGCTTCACGGCAAGAGTTGAATACTGATGCGGTGGCTAAGCGTGAGTTTGAAGATAGACTTTCCGCTGCAAAGCAGGCGGAAAGAGCGCAATTGGTTGAGCTTGTGGAAAGGCCGGTAAACTGCCAGTGGTTTTATGAAGGGGAAGAAAATATTGAGCTCCTCAATAAAAGGAAATTGCAAGAGTTTATGTCATGGACTCTTCAAAATGTGTATTCAGCTTCCCCAGTCTTTCACAATGAGCTAATAAACCGTGATCGTCCATCGGTACAGGCAAACACCGCCAGGAATAAATTGCTGGCGGCCATGCTTAATAACGCCGATAAAGAAGACTTGGGGATTGATAAATTTCCTGCTGAGAAAGCCATATATCGAGCCCTTTTAAGGACGACAAAATTACATATGGAAAGAGCGGGGAGTTGGAGCTTTGTCGATCCACCGAAAAATGGCAAGGCAAATCTAGGACCTGTTTGGAATGAGATTGTTGATTTTCTGGCTTCAACGGAAAAGAAGGGCCCTCGTTCTTTTGCTGAGCTCAATGAATATTTGATGGCTCCGCCGTATGGTGTGAAAGCCGGAATTTTGCCTATTCTTTACGTGACTGTTTTTCTGCGATTTCAGCATGAGCTGGCGATGTACGAAAACGGCCAGTATCGCCCACATTTCACTAATGAAATGCTTGAGCGTTTTGTAAAGCGACCGGACGAGTATACAGTACAGCGCTTCCGTATCAGCGGCATGCGAGCCTCTATCTTTGAACAGTACGCTAAGGTAATCCATGGTGACAGTAGGAAAAAAGGTACTATCCTCGATCTAGCAAAGCCTTTGGCCGGCTTTATGGGTGCATTACCGGATTATACGAAGCGAACAAAGCGATCTTTGTCCAAGGATGCTCAAAATGTGCGTTCAGCTTTCCAATTAGCGAAATCGCCAGAACGGTTGCTTTTTGAACAGTTGCCTAAGGCTTTGGGTGTTGAATCACTTGATAATGATCTGTCGAAGAATCAGCTTTCCGATTTCTCGGAGAGATTGCAGGCAGCGCTTAGGGAATTAAACGAAGCGTACTCGGGCCTTAAAAGGCAATTTCAAAGACTGCTTTGTCATGCGTTTAACATTGATGCAGAACTTGAGCTCGGTGAAGTGCGGAACCTGTTAAGAGGCAACTGTTACGCGCTAGAAAACTTCACCATTGATGCTCAAGGCCTGAAGCCTTTTTTGATGAGAATTAATAAAGTAAGTGCTTCGGACAGTGAATGGCTTGAAGAAATTATGAGCTTCCTCGCTCATAAGGCACCTGCTAAATGGCTGGATTCAGATCATGATGTTGCCGAGCAGAGGCTGGCAGATTTTTCGAGGAGAATCATCGATCTTGAGACCTTGAATTTGCATGAGAAGAAGCAGGCTTCAAAAATTGATGGTGACTTTGATGTATATCTATTAAGAAGTGTAAAAAAAGGCGGCGCGTTCCTGGATGAAGTTGTTGCGGTTGACCGTAAAACTAGCGAAAGAATGGGTGAAACACGGCGCAATATTGAGAAGTTGTTCAGTGAACTTGAGGATAAAGAGCTTGTTCTGTCGGTTCTAGCTGAGGTGTCGGACCGTCTTCTTAGCGAATATAAACAGGACAGGAAGAGCGAGGCTTCTGATGGCATAAAAGATGCCTCCAAGCAGGATGATTCAAGGAGATAATATATGTCCAGTGAATTCTCAGAGTACTTAGAAGATAGCCAATATCGTCACGTTCTCGGTATCTCTGGCGGTAAAGATTCTGCAGCATTGGCGATTTACCTGAAAGATCACTATCCAGAAATTCATGAACGAGTAGAGTATTTTTTTTCGGATACAGGAGCGGAGCTTCAAGAAGTCTATGATTTCTTAGATAAACTTGAGGCTTATTTAGGCAAGGAGATTATTCGCCTTAGCAGTGGCAGAGATTTTGAACACTGGCTTAAGATGAACGACAATTTCTTGCCTTCAGCAAAATCTCGTTGGTGTACACGTTACATGAAGATAAAGCCCTTTGAGGATTTTGTTGGTGACGACCCGGTTGTTTCCTATATCGGTATCCGAGCAGACGAAAATCGAGAAGGCTATATTAGTAAGAAGGAAACAATTAAGGCGGTTTTCCCCTTTATTGAGGATGGCCTGGTAAGAGAAGATATTTTTAGACTTCTTGAGGAGTCGGTGGGCATTCCGGAATACTACAAGTGGCGGTCCCGTTCTGGTTGTTATTTCTGTTTTTTCCAGCGCCAGGAAGAATGGCTGGGGTTGAAACGTAATCACCCAGAGTTGTATGAAAAGGCAAAAGAGTTTGAGGGCCGAACACGCCGTAAGTTTGATTGGGTTGAGGGGGAACGTGATGTTGGCGGGTACGGCTATACATGGAGTCCTAAAGGCCCTCTGGATGCAATTGTAGCTCGGGCTGAAGAGCGCGAAGAAAAAGGCTTATTCTTCAAGCAAAAACAGGGTCAGCGCTGGCAAGACGCGCTAAAGAACGATATGGACGACGACCCGGATGATCAGTCCTGTCTAATATGTAGTTTGTGAAATGAGTATTCCATATTATTCGGCTCAACAGCTATGGCAAGCTCTGACTACTGAGAGCATAGGTTTTTATACACGAAAGACGTTCAAAAATATTCCAGATAAGCCAGGTATATATGCGTGGCTTATGCCATTGAAGATGGGGCAGGACGTTGATCAATCCATAAAAAGCTTTAAGAAAATTTTATCTTATTCCGTTGATAGTCGAGGCAAAGATATTTTGTTCGAGGAAAGATTTTATCAATGGCAAAACATAAAGATGTCCGTCTTTGCCAGTGAGGATCATAAATCTTCGAGCAGAATGAAAGAATATTGGGACCAGATAAACTCTTCTGACGAAGAGGTCGTTAAGACAATTAACCAGATTGTCCTTTTATCTTCTATTTTTACCCGGCCTCTGTATATAGGTCTTGCATCCAATCTGTCAGGTCGACACCAACAGCACATTTCAGGAAGTTTAGGGAATGACTTCCATAGGCGGTTCGCGAACTTTGTAAGGGAGGCTCAGTTGGATATTGATATAGAAGACCTTGTTTTTGCGGCTGTGCCCCTTTCTTTAAACGACGATAGTAAGTGGCTAGAGCAAAAGTCTATTAAAGCGATTGAGTATGTTTTGAAGAATGTTGCTGGCCCGATTTTTGGAGAAAAGTAATGGCAAAGAAGAAAGTAGTTAAACAAGTTTTTGATAAAAGTATGATGGGCCAAAGGGGGGTTATCGGTGGGCGTGACCTTCAGGTGAACTACATACAGCTTAACTTGCCTGTCACGGAGATCGATATTCTTGGTTTGGTTTCCGAAATACCTGGTAGCGAACAATGGCCAGTAAGGCAGCTTTTCCAGAGAGATATCGATGTGGAGCGGGTCACTAAAGAAATAATTCCTTATTTTCAGAGTGGAGATAAAGTTAAGTTTTTTAACCCGTTGACTATAGCTGTTATGCCGATCGATTCACTCGGTGGTCTAAAAGGAAAGCTTCGTGAAGAAAAAGAAGCTCCTCATGACGATTATGAAAAGGCTTTTTCTATTAAGGGTTTGTATAAAGTTTCTTTTGATGAAGCCGAAGGAAACCAAGCTTTAATTGAATGGAATACATCTAAAGTGAAGTTGGTGGCCATTGATGGCCAGCATAGACTTTCTTCTTTAAAAAGAATGCTTGATCTTTATAAGTCTGATCCAAGTAATGCTGATCTTACCAATATAGATTTTCTTAATTGGACAGTTCCGGTAGTTTTGGTAACCGTTGGTCATGCCTCCTCAGAAGGCACAACTGAGTCAATCCTTGAAAAGACCAGGAGCATCTTCGTTACGATTAATAAGCAAGCGAAACCTCCTACAAGATCTAGAACCATTCTTCTTAATGACTACAGTGTTAGCGCTATATGCTGTCAAGAGCTTCTTGATTCGGCGAGAGAGGAGAAAGTTTCCCTTGGCTTTTTTAATTGGAGAGATGCCCACGACGACGAGATGTCGTTAGGTGGGCCCTCCCTTTTGGGCGTTGACGAACTTGAAGATATAGTCATTAACTATCTTGTTGGTGAAGATCAAGAATCCTTTAACCTCACCTCGGATCAGAAAGACAGAATGTTTTGGGACGATATCGCGCCTTCGCCGTCAGCCAATTTGGCTTCTTCTGATCTCCGTGAGCTGGTCCGAAGCCGCTTCTCAGAAACTGTTGAGCCAGCTTTTTTCTATATACTTAAGAACTGTCAACCATATTCCAGTTATGTTGAGTTTTTATCTAAAATGGAATCAAACGGTAGTAATGATATCCATAAGCACGCTTGGTCAAGGATTGTTTATGGTACAGATTTCTCTAGTCCACCTATTGATAAAGAAATCGAAAAAAGAAGAATAGAAATTCTCGAGGATTGTAAAAAAAGGAAAGAGGATCTCGGTAATGTTTTTTCTAGAGCTATTGGGTTGAGGGCTATCTATTCGGGCCTTGAGCATTTTGCAGAGCATTATTGGAATAATGTGGAAATTGTGTCTTGGGAGCAAGTTTCTCAATTTTATGTTTCTGCCTTTAATCAGGTCTACTCTTCCGGTGTTCTTAAAGGCGATGATTTTTTGAACAATGTGGCTCTGGATAGAGGCGCCATAACAAATTATAAGCCTCAGCAAGTTAAGAAAGGTCTAGGGGCCCTTCTTGGCTATTGTTCTTTGAAAGTATGCTCTGACACTAAAGATGCTGATATTTCCGAGCTGAGAGATAGTATATACAGGACGATCGTTAATGGTGTAAAAAAGAATGTTCGTCCGCATATTAAGCAAGACATGGTCGGGAGAGCTGCTGAAGAAATTAATGCTGCCGTTACCAAAAAGGCGGAGAGCGAAGCGGAGAGTCAAGTTAAGCGCATTGATAATAAGATGAAAAAAATAAAATAGGCTTCCTCATTGCGAAAAGTTTTAATGCTCTTGTGCTAATTCGTTCTTCGATGGAGTAAGTTGAATTATGGTCGAGTGAATGCTTTTCATTCATGGCTATTTTTCTTAGAAATTTTAGCTAAATTTCGGTCGCATGTCTGGTTTGAACTGTTGATTATCGGCAGGCCTATGCGCCGGACTATAAAAAGCCCCGGCGGGACCTCCCGCCGGGGCTTCTTCATATCACCAACAGTGAATAAAGCGGAGACTTAAACCCGCTCAATCACCGTAGCAATACCCTGACCCAGACCAATGCACATGGTGGCAAGACCGATCTGGCCGTCGTTGCCTTCCAGTACGTTGAGCAGGGTGCCGGTGATGCGCGCGCCGGAGCAGCCCAGGGGGTGGCCCAGCGCGATGGCGCCGCCGTTCAGGTTGACCTTCTCGTCCATCTTGTCGAGCAGCTTGAGGTCCTTCAGGACCGGCAGGGACTGCGCGGCGAAGGCTTCGTTGAGCTCGACGTAGTCGATGTCGTCGATGGTCAGGCCGGCCCGCTTCAGGGCTTTCTGGGTGGCGGGCACCGGGCCGTAGCCCATGATGGCCGCGTCACAGCCGGCCACGGCCATGCTGCGGATCTTGGCGCGGGGCTTGAGGCCCAGGGCCTGGGCGCGTTCGGCACTCATCACCAGCATGGCGCTGGCGCCGTCGGACAGGGCCGA
>CERL01010742.1_pt1 | contig 10767 bp, 10 predicted proteins | sample 530811 | NCBI WGS metagenome assembly CERL01 (sample SAMEA2620995, study PRJEB7988) | marine metagenome | isolation source: saline water (ENVO:00002010), including
AAGGGACCGTCAGTAATACCAACCATTTCTATAAAGTTTGAGATTAAACCAAAATGGCCATTGTATAACCATAACCATCCAAAACATCCAATTGCGATGGGGACTATCCATGGCGGCATAACCAATGCTCGTAAGATTCCACGAGCCCTAATATTACTAGCTAGCAATGAGGCGCCAATTAATCCTAAAATCATTTTTAAACCAACGGATAAAAACATCCAGTAAAAAGTTCGCGTTACAATTGATGGAAACTTACGACCGCCAATTGCTTTTTCATAATTCTCCCAACCGACAAATTCCGCACCACCCATCAAAGTTCCAAGATTCGAATTAGTAAAAGACAAACGAAATGTCTCATACAAAGGCCAAACCACAATCCAAAACATAACCAAAGCAGCTGGAGCAATCAATGCCCACGCAAAAAGCGTTGTTGTTTGTGCCTTGGTTTTTGGTTTAAATATTTGTATCAAATTACTCACTCGTCAGAGCCTCCTTATTCGTTACTGGATCTGACATGATATCAAAATTCTCGGCTTTATAATAGTCCCAACCAATTCTATCAAACAATTCTCTAAAACTATTTTTGGCTAAATCACCCAGCTCTGATCCTTTGCGTCTATTTGCATTACTCGTCCATGCACTTTCTGATAATCCAAGTATTCTTGGACATAACATAGACTCCATCTCACTATCCTTAAGAATCGTTTCGCACCAAAGATGGCCTTGAATTCCTTCAATATTTGCTTCAAGCTCAGGCTCATCTCCTGGAACAATATCCCAATCAACTGTGCTTTCAAAAGGGATCACTGCGGCCCAATTTGCTCCTCGGTCAGCATAATGTCTACTTTGAGCCATGTCAAAATAAATGTGCTCAGCTGGACACAGTACCACTTGATAACCTTCTCTTGCTAAATTAAAACCAGACTCAAGATTCTGCCATGAAAATAATAACTTCTCAGACTTATCATCATGATGATTACCATCTTCAGCCTCCTGCCAAGAGGCGGTTTTTTTGTTATTTAACTCTACTCTTTTTGAAAGCTTATTAATAAACCAAGAGGCGACATCTTTACTATTTTTAAGGTCATGGTCTTTCATTAATGCTAGTACCTTAGGAGATTTTTCCCAAGCACCTGGCGCAATTTCATCACCACCCAGATGTATATACTTCCCTGGAAACTGATTACACATATCGTCTATTAAAGACTCAACAATCTTTAAGGTTTCTGGCATTGCAGGATTCATTGTGTTCTCTCTATAACCCTGAACTGAAACCTCATAACTCTGATCTTCAGGGTCCCTCATCTCTGGATATAGATTAATTAGCGACATGTTATGACCAGGCAAATCAAACTCAGGCATGACTTCAATATAGTTAGCAGAAGCTCTATGGATAATCTTATCAATATCTTCTTTGTCATAACACCCTCCAGTTGCATCTGATCCAGATCCAAAAACAGGTGGCACTAATAAATTATTTCCCCTTTTAGAAGTTGCAGTGGCAATTTCAGGGTAGCTATCTAATTTGAAACGAAAGGCCTCATCATCGACTGCATGCCAATGAAACTTGTTCAGTTTAAAAAGACTCATTAAATCAAGTAATTTCAATAAACTATCTACTGAGTAAAAATGCCTAACCGTATCTAAATGTTGGCCTCTCCAACTAAAACGAGGCGTATCAAAGATAGAGCCGCATGGGATTAATTGATGATAGGTTTGAGCAAGCTGCATCAATGAGACAAGGCCATAATAAAAACCTGATTCATCGCCTGCTACAACCTCAACATCATCGCTAGTTATAGTAATTTTGTATGAAGAGTCATCCGATAGATCCTGAAATTTGAGCTTCAATGTGGTTGATGCTTTTTCATTTAATTCGTTTATAGATTTAGATAAAAGATTGAGATTTAATCGACTGCCGAGCTCCAAGGCAGATTGATAAGCACTATTAATTATCTCAATATCATCGAAGACTATATTAATAGGTACGCATAAATTACAAACCCCAGCGCTTGGTTCCCATGAATAAGGGTGTGGCACCAATCTTAATGATTCATAATTTAATTTATCTCCCAAAAAATTGGGAATTGGTGCCACGGAGGAGATTCTTTCAAGATCCAAATCTATCATTTTGAGATCGATAATGGATCCATTATCTTTTTTTAAAAAACAGCCCTGAGGAGACCATCGATGATTCATAGGTTTATGTCTGGACTCTTCATAAGCATATTTAAAATTCCATTCTTCACCAGGTTTTAAAACAAACTCTTTAGAATGGCACAGCTCTGTATAGCCCCCAGAACTTTCAACAATACTGCAATTTTCAATCACTTTTGTAGGTGCAAGCACACTAAAACAAAACATAAAATTCTCAAGCAACTCATCAGAGTTATTAGTCAGGCTTGAGCAAAAGTAATTGTCTGAATTGATTGATGTCGTCATCACAAAACCAGCTGTACTCATCTTTAGTTCTCTTTCTCAAAATAGACTAATTACAGCACTTAATGAGCAATTAGTCTTCTAATAATTGGTAATATAATGGTATTATATAACAGGTATCAAATAAAAAGCAAATAAGATTTACTTATTATATCTAGAGAGTACTTAATTTGTGTCCAAAAGTTATTTTAACCTTATAAATAGCAATTTTAATAATCGATCTGTTTATAATTCACATTTTTGAATATTTTATTTTCTTATTATTGACTTTGTTGAAACTATTAGAATATAATAATACCAATTAAATACCAATTTATATCTTAATGCTATTATATTTGATTAGATAGCTAAATAAAATTATATGAGTCCTGACAATTTAATTAACTTTTTAAGGCCGTCTAAGGATAGTTCTGAATCCCTATACAAGCAATTGTCTCGTTCGCTTAATAGTGCAATTCAAGAGGGGCTTTTAAAGCCAGGTGATGCGCTTATGCCAGAGAGGGATTTGGCCACTAATTTAAAAATGTCTCGTATTACTGTTCGTAAAGCAATAGATCAGCTTGTAGAAATTGGAATGCTTATTAAAAGACAGGGGGCAGGAACAATTGTATCTAAAAAAAATGTTGATCTTGTTCTTCACAAAAACCTCTCTTCTCTGAATAGTTTTACAGCTGACATGAAAAAAAGAGGTCTTGAGTCATACTCAAGAATTATTCTTAGGGAGGAAGGCAAAGCTACAGCTAAAGAAGCGTTAATACTAAATTTAAATGAAGGTGACTACGTGCACAGACTAAATCGTGTTCGATACTTAGTTAATGAACCACTTCTCTATGAAATTGCAGTCATACCTGCTTCAATCATTTCAATAACTTCAGCTATTGACAATTCTTTATATGAGCTTCTTGAATCCAAACAAATGAACCCTATCACAGCCAAGCAAAATATCCATGCCATTATTGCTGATGATAATTTAGCAGACAAACTTGAGGTAACCCCAGGTAGTGCTATTTTATTTGTAGAAAGAAGAGGCAAAGATGCGAATGGTCGAGTGGTTGAATATACCCAATCCTATTATCGTGGTGATCGCTACGACTATGTGGTCGAATTAGGATGAAAAAAGCAATAACAGGCTCAAAGCTTTTTAATGGTATGGATTTTATCGAGCATAAAGCACTTCTCATAGATGGTCAAAATATTGCTGGAATTGTAAATGAAGACGATATACCAACAGACTTCAAAGTCCAAAAATTAGATGGTGGCATCTTATCTCCAGGTTTTATTGATCTTCAGGTCAATGGTGGTGGTGGAAAGTTATTTAACAACTCTCCGGATAATGAAAGCCTCAATACAATAATTTCAGCGCATCAATATTTTGGCACCACAAGTATCATGCCAACAGTCATCAGTGACTCATTAAATATTCTTCAAAAATGTACTGATACTATCTCCAATGAAATTAAAAATAACCATTCACTACTTGGCATTCATATCGAAGGACCATTTTTCAATGTTAAGTATAGAGGTGTCCACCAAAAACAATATATTAATACCATTAATGCCTCATATTTAAGTCTATTTGAGAAGCTGGATAAATTTCCAGTGATGCTTACCCTCGCTCCCGAGTGTATTTCAATCAAGCAGCTAAAACATCTTAAATCTTTAGGATTTAAAATTCTTGCAGGGCATACTGATGCAAGCTATGATCAGCTCGAGGAAGCCATAAAATATGGATTAGACGGTTTCACTCATCTCTTTAATGCGATGGGCCAAATCTCGGCAAGGGAGCCCGGAGTAGTAGGCTCTGCTTTGGATTTTGATAAAACGTCGGCAAGCATAATTGTTGACTTACATCACGTGCATCCATCCTTGATAAATCTATCATTCAAGCTTAAACCTAAAGGTAGACTGTTTTTCGTATCTGACTCCATGGCAACAATAAACCATGGTGAGCCCTCTTTTGAACTTTATGACGAAGTGGTTAGTGAATCGAAAGGTCGCATCATTAATTCTGAAGGCAAGCTGGCAGGATCATCCATTACACAAATTGATGCCATTAAAAATGCTTACCAAAAATGCAACATACCTCTTGATAGTGCAATCTCTATGGCAACGCTCTATCCAGCAGAATATTTAGGAGTTGCTGACCATATTGGTCAGTTAAAAAAAGGCTATCGAGCTAACCTTGCTCATTTTGACTCAGACTTTCATGTGCACAATGTTTGGCTCGCTGGCAAGCAAATAAAAAAGGACACGTAATGAGAGTAGTAATACTTCCCACCGAAAAAGAAGCTAGTCATTTTGCAGCGGATTTTATTGAAAAATTTATAACTGAGAAAAATAACTCAATCCTTGGATTGGCGACAGGAAGTTCGGTTTTATTGACCTATGCTGCACTTATTGAAAAATACAATAGAGGGGATATAAGTTTTAAAAAGGTTATAACTTTCAATTTAGATGAGTATGTAGGCCTTGAGCCAAACCACAAACAAAGCTACAGATATTACATGAGTCAGAAATTATTCGGTCATATTGATATTAATGAAAATAATATTCATATACCTGAATGCCTGCATGGAGATTTTGAATCAACATGTCGATATTATGAATCCAAAATAAAAAATTATGGTGGTATTGACCTTCAGCTTTTAGGTGTCGGCTCCAATGGACATATTGGTTTTAATGAACCAACTTCGAGTCTTAAATCTAGAACTAGGGTTAAAACGCTGACAAAAAATACGATTATAAACAATGCTCGCTTCTTTGATGAATCTGAGTCACAGCCTTCAATTGCAATTACGATGGGTATCGGAACTATTATGGAAGCCAAAAATATTCTTCTACTTGGACTGGGTCAGCACAAAAGTAAAGCAGTGGCTGATTTAGTTGAAGGTCCATTATCATCTTTTTGTCCAGGGAGCGTGCTTCAAAGTCATGAAAATGCTATAGTAGTTCTTGATCAGCTAGCCGCATCTAGTCTTAAGCTATATGATTACTACATCCATAGTGAAAAAATGAATGTTGAGTATATGTGCTAAAATCTAGTTCTCTTAGCGCTACTGATGAGCCGTGAATGAGTCTAATTTTTAAACAATTATTTGAAAGGGAAAGCTGCACCTATACCTATCTCATTGCTGATAGTGAAACCAAACAGGCTGCTATTATCGATGCTGTAGACATCATGATTGAAAGAGATACCGCCTTATTGAAAGAACTAGAACTTGACCTAAAGTTCATTATAGAAACGCATATTCATGCTGACCACATTACTAGTGCGTGCCCACTTAAAAAATACTATCCTAACGCTAGAATCGTAATGGGTATGGAAAATATTGACGCAGAAGCTTGTGCCGATATTATGGCAAGTGAAGGACATATTCTTCCAATTGGTAATTATGAAATAAAGGCGATAGAGACTCCTGGACACACAAAAGGCTGTATGTCATATACAGTAGAAAATAAAGTTCTAACGGGTGACGCTCTGTTTATTCGAAGCACAGGCCGTTGTGATTTTCAAGGAGGCTCTGCGAAAACATTGTATGAATCGATCCATAAACTATACAAGCTACCTGACAACACTGAAGTCTATCCAGCGCATGACTATAATGGCCTATCAGTCAGCACGATAGGTGAGGAGAAGGAATATAACACGATGATCAAAGCGTCCTATGATCAAGATACCTTTATACAGAATGTCAATAATTTAGATCTATCACTTCCTAAGAAAATTAAAGTGGCTGTTCCAGCAAATCATAGCTGTGGGCTAGTACCTGAAAAAGTTTCAGTCTAGGATGTAATTATAGTAACAAAATTTTAAAAAGACTGCATCCGGTCTCATTCCTTATTAAAATAGTTGGCTATGGATATTACAACCCCCGCCCTTCTTTTTCCTGCAATCTCTCTATTGTTTGTAGCCTATACAAATCGGCTTCATTCACTGAGTGTCTTAATTCGGGCAATGACAACCGAAGGTAGTGATGAATCCAAAACGAAGCATGCAGATGAGCAGCTGAATATTCTTGAAAAACGCGTTATCTATATTAGGAGGATGCAAGTATTCGGTGTCATGAGTTTTATTTTTAATTTGATGACTATTATTTTGGTTTACCTAAAATACTACATACTAGCCAACTACATTTTTGGTTTCGGACTTCTCATGCTCTCTGGTTCACTCTTTTTTGCGCTTCTTGAAACCGTAATATCTACAAAAGCGCTCGACATTCATCTTAAGAATTATAAGTCCTAGGATTTTGTACCCATATTGTCAGCTATTAAACAAACCATCTCGAACATGATTGAGTTCGCTACATGAGAGGTAATCTGATTAGGTGAATCAACGGTTGGCATGAGGCAGACAACGTCACCACCAATAATGTTTTTACCACGAAGCCCTTGGAGCATTTTAAGAACATCTGGCATTTTAAAGCCCTCTATAGCGGGCTCTAGATTGGATACGCCGGGAGCCACAGTCACATCTAAACAGTCTAAATCAAATGTAATATATACGGGCGCATCGCCAACACGATCTTGAATCATTTCAATGCATTTATCAACACCAAATTCATCAAAATTATCCTTAGTAATAATCTCATAGCCCAGCTCATAGCTTGAATCAAGCCAGTCGAGTGTTCTTGTATTTCCTCTGATTCCCACTTGGATACTTTTTGATGCATCCACAAAACCATCCCTAACTAAATAACTTGCCCAATGGGCTGCTGATTTAACGGCACCTAAAAAATGATCAAGCTGATGGTAAGCGTCAGTATGTGCATCAAAATGAACTAGAACAGCCTTTTCTCCATTTGTAAGATTGGATTTAGGACCAGCAATGGCTTGCAAAATACCGCCCGTAATCGAATGGTCCCCACCAATTGAAACTGGGCGTACACCAGAGTCAGCAAGTACATCATAGAACTCTGTTATTCTTTCAATGCACTGCTCATTATTATTAGCTTCAGGAAGAGGAACATCCCCAAAATCTCGAATATCACACATCTCCCATGGAGAAATGCCAAACTTCAAATGACCCCTTCTCCCCAGTGCTGAAATGTTTCTAACAGCGCGTGGGCCCAAGTGCTGATCACGCTGCGTTGTTCCATTGCCAGTGCTGTGAGGCACTCCAACAAGCGCTATATCACAACCCTCAGGATCAGGCTTGTATGGACAACGAAATAGCGTAGGCACTCCCCACCAATAGAGGCCATTCATCATAGTTGCGTTGTCTCTAGTTTTCTTGTCCATAAAAAATCCCTTTTTAGTACTCTACAAATTCTACTCAAATTTTTCACTAATTTTTAAAAGAATAGCTTCTTTATAGGGTACCTTTAACTCTTGAGATGCCCAAGCAACAAACCCTAAGTCAACCTGCTGTTCCCAAGTTTTAACAGGATTTTTAAATGTTGTAACAGAAGTTTCTGTTGGTGCTGATAAAAATAATGCCATCTCCTTAGCGTCAAATTCTTCAGTGCTATCATCATTAGATACATATTCACTAATATTAATGTATTTAGCAATATCAGTCATCCAATAAACACAGTTTCGGTATTCTTCAGCAAGATTAGCACCTTTTATATACTCTTGAGTCAATTTGGTAATAGCTTCTGTTTGAGCTGCAGTAATTTGACCGTTAGTCATATCCATCTCTTCACCATCAATCACATGATAGGCGTAAATTCTATTCATCAGCGCCTCTCCTGCAGTGAGTCCAGACATCTCTGGCCTCGTAAGCTCAATGTAAATAAGCGCTGAGCACCTAATTGCCCTATCTGCGACGTCTTCATCAGCAAAAGCTGGCGTTATAAGTCCAAACAAAAGTGTGAAAGCAATGAGTAGGCTCTTCATAGTTTTTAATAAAAAATTTAATAAATAAGCGGTAAAGTATAAACAAAATAAACATCTAAACACCATGATAAAGAACTAAGTAAGCTTAGTAATCTTTTCAAATAATTCTTTTGAAATGGTTATGCTCTGAGAACTCTCACGAAGCTTTCTTTTCTCTAAACGTTTATTACCAGGAAGTCTCGTTGATGGTTGCTCAAGAATTGAAGTTACCATAGTCTCAGTCCTCTCAGAAAACTGATCACCTGAAAAAAAGCTTGGGTCTATTGCGATGATAAGCTGTCCAACTCCGGGTGAGTCTCCCTCAGCATTTAAAAACGAGCTTGCCTCAAAACCAAAATTAGAACCAGTCAATCCTGCAGCTAGAATCTCTACCATTAACGCAAGAGCACTTCCCTTAGCATCACCTATAGGCAGCATTGCTCCTTCCAAAGCTTTCTTTGGATCTGTGGTGGGCTTACCGTCACTATCAATGGCCCACCCTTCTGGAATCTTTTCATCTTGTTGATTCGCGACCATCACTTTACCACGAGCAACTTTACTGAGACTCATATCTATAACCATTGGGGCATCATTTTCTCTTGGCGCAGAGAATGCAATTGGATTGGTTCCAAACAAAGCTTTTGTACCGCCCCATGGCGGAATAGCTTTGGGCGTATTTCCAAACATTAAACCGATCAGTCCATTGTCGGCCAAAATCTCAACATGCCTTCCAGCCTGACCAAAATGATGTGAACGGGAAATACTAGCAGCAGCAATACCAGTCTTTTTACAGGTAGTGGTGATCTCTTTTAATGCTAATGAAATCGCAGGATAAGCAAAACCATTTTTGGCATCTACTCTTATGACGCTTCCACTTGAGCTAAGAAGAGTAGGCGCTTCATTGCCTTTTACTTTACCAGCAGTTAGCTGCTCAACATAGGATGGGATTCTTGAGAGGCCATGACCTGCCTGGCCATCAAACTCTGCGCTGATTAATGCATCCGCAACCTCTTTAGCATTATCTTCTGAAGTATTATTATTCACTAAAGCATTGAACGCTAAATCCCACGCCTCTTTTTCAGTAATTTGCAATGTTTTTATCATAAAAGTTACTATAAATTTAGAAAGTAAATTATAGTTACCTTAAGAAAAATTAAGTATATTTATTTTCAGATGTTAGCACTATCATTAAAAACAAGAATAAGTTTTTATCTCAGCGGGGGTTGGCTGCTATTTTCTTTTTTTGTTGCAACAACCTACTCGAAGCTTAATAACCAAATCATCATAGGTTGGTTTGATTTATACAATGTCTACTGGCATATTTTTTTTATTGTTGGCGCTCCGGTTTGGATATACTGGTTTGGATTAAAGCCTTATAACTTGATAAAGAAATTTCGAAACATGAAAGATAAAAAATGAAAGCAACCATAGGCGTATTTCAATACAAGATGCAGGATGAGTATCCTATTGATAAAATCAATCGTCTTGAAGGACTCTTAAAAGAAAACCCAAAGCTTGATTTACTGGTCTGCCCTGAACTCTTTATTTCTGGCTATGGAAGCCTAAAAAAAATTAATGAATACTGCGAAAAAGCTGATGGTGAATACGCCAGAAAAATTAGCTCTCTTGCAAAGCAATACAGCACAGCAATTGTTTATGGATATCCAGAAATAAGCAATAATAAACTGTTTAATTCAGCTCAACTTTTTGATCATAATGGCATTTCAATGGCTAATCATCGGAAAAAAATGTTGCCGCCAACAGCTGATGAATCCAAAATATTTGCGCCAGGCCAAGACAACTCAATCTTCTCAATTAATGGTATTAAGGCAGCAATCGTTATATGTTACGAGTTAGAATTTCCAGAAATAATAAGAGATTTGGCGCTCCAAGGCGTTGAATTAATTATTGCACCAACAGGACAATCATCTCATTGGCCATCTGCGGCTCGTTACAATTGCCGAACAAGGGCATTTGAGAATGGAATATTCGTAGCCTATGCCAATTCAACTGGAGACTTGAATGGAATTAGCTTCATGGGTGAGAGCAAAATTATTGGTCCAGATGGGTTAGACCTTGTTAATGCTGATCAAGGTGAAAAGCTTATATCAGCAGAGATTGATACAAATGATATTTTATTGGTACGTGAAAAACTGCCCTACCTAAACGATTCAAAATCTATCAAATAGCTTTACTATCATGAAGACTTATCAATTCCCTAAGGCATTAAGGGTGTTACACAGATAAACCTGAAAGCATAAAAAGTATTAGAGTCAATATTTTTTCATAGTCGTATAGTTCATAGAGTTATAATAAATTTATATTATTATAGAAAAGGAGTGCATATGGCAAATCTTGTAAATAAGTCTTTTGATAACCCAGATCATCTAGTCCCATGGGATGCAAACCCAGACAAGACGACTGTAAATACTCTAGAGTTTGGCACTGTTAGGGCCAACAGAATTACACTGCAACCAGGGTGGATGTGGTCTGAGTGCATACAGCCACATG
>CERL01043209.1_pt1 | contig 10677 bp, 8 predicted proteins | sample 530811 | NCBI WGS metagenome assembly CERL01 (sample SAMEA2620995, study PRJEB7988) | marine metagenome | isolation source: saline water (ENVO:00002010), including
AGCTATCATTTCGGGAAAGACGTATGGCGTGTTTATCATCACGAGGCTCCTTGCAGCGAGGCAATAAGCCGAGACGCCACCCTTGAGGACAGATACTTCTACGAATTAAATAAGGAGCAATGCTAATGCTTCTATTTTTTTCAGGATGGATAAACGAATGGCGTCTTTATCTCCGTCACCCCAGCGTTTGGTTAAGCTTTATTATTTATGCTGGCTTTGGCATTTTGTTAGCACAAGGGTTATCGGTTGACGGCGACGTGTTAACTAAGCGGTTAGTCCTGCTAAACAATGCAGCAATGATGCTTACCTTGCCAATTATTGTGGGGCTGTTAACGCCGGCATTGTTGCAGCGCGATACCCTTTCTCACATGCACCCACTGATAGCCGTCACACCAACCTCTGCAAAACAACAGTTTATATTACGTGGAGGAGCTTTTTTCTCCCTACTTTGCCTGCTAACACTTCTTTGTATTGTCGGGCAAATTTTAATGATTTCTCCCTCCGCCTCACAAAGCTCTAGCTTATTGCAAAGTGCCCTTAAAAGTACCCTTTTTTTATATTGCCCCATTTTAGTGTTATTCACTGCATTGGCGCTCGCCTGTGCCCGCTATTTCAATAACGCCTTACCGAGCTATGTTGTCATGTGTGCAATGTGGGCGGGTTATGTCATGCTAGCATCGATTAATGGGTCGCCACTTTTAGCGGGAAGTCGTGTACTTTCTCCTCAATGGTATGCGCTCATGTCGTGGCTAGACCCCTACGGATTCACGGCCGTGTACCAGCAATTAGAACAAAATACTGACTGGTCGCTGACGTTTAAAATCCTTTTAAATAGAGGGTTGTGGCTGGCAGTTGCTGCTGGTATTTTTTACATCGCCAGAAGTGCCTTTGATGCTGAATCACGTAATCCAACACGTGTTTTACTCAAGCCCAAAACCGTTAAACCCCTAAATTGGACAGTCACTTTTTTATCTGGGTGCGTCAGAAAAAATTCAGTGTTACGTTACTTATTCTCTCGCCGCGACATCGGTTTAACGCTTTTCCCGCAAACTTTGCGCTCATTAACCTTGTCGACGACGCTTATCCTGGTGTATGTCATTTATGCCTGTATGGTATTTTCTGAAGTGCTGTCAGGTATAGGTTATGCCGAGCCTTTTTCTCAGCTAAAAACCATCACCAGTATGGATGCTCTGGCGAGGGTAGTATGGAATCTTATGCCGTTTGTCGGTTTCATTCTCATGAGTATTTGGGCATGGATACTATGCTGGAAAGATAAGCGATATCAAATGGTAGAGCTGGTCGCAGCAACGCCAACCGGAAGTCGTCATTTAATCACCGCACAGTGTTTTTCGCTTACCTTAATGTGGGGAGTTTTTTTAGGCGTAACCGCCATAGCGACTATGACGGCGCAATTATGGTGCAACAGCCCCCTGTCTTACGAGACATACGCTGAAACCCTATTGTTAACCGGTTTACCCCTATTGTTATTCGGCTTGCTCTGTCTTGTTGTGCATCATCTTTCACCAAACCCTCTCATTGGCGGGCTTATTTGTGGGTTAATGATTGTCATAAAGTTTTCACCCATTATGAGCATGGTGGGAATACCACACCCGTTATGGGATATTGCAGGCACGCCTCTTCAAGTAGCCAAACTTCCCGTTGGCTTTCAAATGAGTCAGTCTGCCTTTTTACCTTTTTTCAGCTACTGGGCTTTACTTACCACCTTACTGCTGTTTCTTGCCATACGAAAAAGCCATAGGGGCACCGGTTATACGCATTTGTTTAGCCGCGGTCACTTCCCATTAAGGGTGGCTGTTTGCGCGATGCTTTTTAGCGGCACTTTTATATTGCATAGCGCTCTAAAAGACGAGCGCGCATTAATGATGCCCAGTGAGCGCCACCACGTAAAAGCGGCCTATGAAAAACGTTACCTTCACTGGAAAGACAAGGCGCAACCTGTGGTCACCCATATTCAGGCGAATGTGCGATTTTACCCCCTACGCGGCATCGCTGATATTGCACTTTCTCTTACCTTAACCAACCATAGTAACAGCCGTATCGATAAAATATTGGTGGGTGCTCATCCGGATTTCACACCAGAGAACATCGATGTTGAAGGGGCAACCCTAAACCATTACGACGTTTATACACAGCAACGTGAATTTGACCTTGTTAACCCATTGCTCCCCGGACAATCAAAACAGCTGAATGTTGCTTTACAGGTGGCGAATAAAAACTTGTGGACGTCACCCACTCACCACGTTATCCGCAAGCCTTTTAGCTATTTAAGTGGTGTACCTCTTATTCCCAGCATTGGCTTTAATCGCTATTTCACATTGACGGATAGTTCACTTCGTGAAGAGGCAGGGCTACCGGCTTTGCAATATCCCATTACGAGTGCCTTGACGGCCTCTAACGCAGAGATCAGCGCAGAAGCGCAAACCGTAATGGTAACGTCTCAACTCACTGCTCCAGTCGGCTATTTCACTCTTGCTCCTGGCGAAAAGCGTAAGCAATGGACTGAGCAAGACGGTGACGAGCACACCATGACTACGCTTTATGCGACTCGCGAACCAATAAGAGCCATTCCAGCGTGGATAGCCACCGAATTTACCCACGCTCACGAGCCGGCTGTCCTTGCAGACAAGAGCGTCGAGGTAAACTTGATTGGCGCGGATAATGAGGAGGCAAAAGATGTTCATCTGCGCGCCGCCACCCAAACTTTGGCTTGGTTTGAACAGCACATAGCGCCCTACCCTTATGCCCAGCTTACTTTCGTATTTGCACCTGACTTAGGTCCAAGTGGTTATGCGCTGCCTCAGGTACTTATCTTCGATCATTTGCTCGCGATGCGAACTACCCCCATGGAAGATGGTTTTGATCAGCGCTACAGAAGAGCAGTACATGAAGTGGCTCACCAATGGTTTGGTCATCAGATTGGCTTTGGATTACCCGCAGACAGTGCGTTTTTAGTCGAGTCATTAGCCAAATACGTTGAATTAGTCATGCTTGAGCCGCAGGGCACAATGAATAAGCTAGTTGAGTATGAAGCGCGCCGTTATGCCCATTACCAACAAGGCAATACCGCGCCTCATGTGGCTTTCATCAATGGGACTGAGACAGCAGATGTTTATTCTCGAGCTACGCTGGTATTTGCAGAGCTTAGGCAACTCGTTGGCGACAAACCCATTACGGATACCATTCGCGCGTTATTTGAACGGCAAAAAAGCACAGGAAAACCTGTGGCTGCCATCGACTTTGTTCGTCTGCTTTTAGCACGCACCAATAGGGTTCATCACAAGCGTATTCAGCAGCTGTTTCTGGAAGAAAGCTAAAAAAAAAGCTGCGTTTTACGCAGCCTTTTACGTTAAACCACTAAACCGGCTTATGCATGGCGTAAATGGTCTGCAACGAGGAACGCCATTTCCAATACCTGATCCGCATTTAAACGCGGATCGCACTGGGTTTTATACGCTTGGGCTAAATCTTCGTCGCCAATTTCGTAAGCACCACCCGTACATTCTGTAACGTGCTGGCCTGTCATTTCTAAATGAATTCCACCCGCATGTGTACCTTCGTCGCTATGGGCTTGGAAGAATTGCTTTATTTCTTTCAAGATAGCATCGAAGTTACGGGTTTTATAACCGCTAGAGGCACTAAACGTATTGCCGTGCATAGGGTCAGAACTCCATACCACATGACGGCCTTCTGATTTCACCTTACGTAATAGACGAGGTAAGTTGTCAGCAAGGTTGTCTGCGCCCATACGGGTAATAAGGGTTAACCGGCCGGGGTCATTATTCGGGTTCAACGCGTCAATCAGGCGAATAAGTTCATCTTCTTGCATACTTGGCCCCACTTTGACGCCAATAGGGTTATGTATGCCACGGAAGAACTCTACGTGAGCGTGATCTAACTGACGTGTACGCTCACCAATCCATACCATGTGAGCAGAACAATCGTAAGGCTTACCTGTTAGGGTATCTACACGTGTCAACGCCTGCTCATAGTTGAGCAATAAGGCTTCATGAGACGTAAACAATGACGTTTCATGAAGTGTGCTACTGGTTTGCGAATTTATCCCAATGACATCCATAAACTCTAACGAGTCTTGAATACGCATAGCCATGTCGTGGTAGCGTTCTTTTAGTGGGTTATTCTCCACGAACGCCATATTCCACCGATTAACTTCATGTAAGTCAGCCAAACCGCCTTGAGCAAAAGCACGTAATAAATTCAGGGTAGAAGCACTTCGATGGTAAGCTTCTAAAAGCCTATCTGGATCAGGTCTTCTTGCCGCTTCAGTAAACTCAAAGTTATTAATAATATCACCGCGATAGCTCGGTAATGTTACCCCATTCACTGTTTCAAAATCTGACGAACGAGGCTTCGCATATTGGCCAGCCATACGTGCAACTTTTGTCACAGGGCAACGTCCTGCGAACGTTAGAACAATGGCCATTTGCAGGATAACTTTAAAGGTATCGCGAATTTTAGGCGCATTGAACTCATCGAACGACTCAGCGCAATCGCCACCTTGTAACAAGAACCCTTTACCTAAGCTTACTTCACCTAGTTGGCGTCTTAGTTCTCGCGCTTCAGCAGCAAAAACCAATGGCGGGTAGGTACTAAGCGTGTGTTCTACTTCTTTCAACCGCGCTTTATCATCGTATTCAGGTTGCTGAAGAATGGGCTTTTGTCTCCAGCTATCTACTTGCCAATTGCTCAATGAGTTTCTCCTGATATTAGGGCAAAGGTGTTTATTCACTTTAGAGGGTCATTTTACCATAAAATGGTGGCTGCAATAAAAACCTCAACTTGAAATTATAGAAAGTTATCTTAACTTTGCGCCTTTATATGAGAAATTAAGCCATCTGAGGCGTGTTCAATCAAATCCAGGACCAATTCGAAGCCCCCTTTCCCCCCATAATAGGGATCGGGCACTTCTTCTTCAGTGCTATCGCAGAAACTAAGAAATAGATGAATTTTATGGTGGTGCTCACTTGGCGACATCCCATGCAGGTTTTTCAAATTGCTATTATCCATAGCCAAAATGTAATCAAACTTTTCAAAGTCGTCGTCATCGACTCGGCGGCACTTCAAGCCGCTAAAGCTGTACCCTCGGTCTGTGCCTGCCGATTGTGAACGCTTATCAGGCGGGCTACCAATGTGGTAGCCATGTGTGCCAGCAGAATCTATGATCAAATCAAGGCCTGCATCGTGGGCTTTTTTCTTAAATACCGCTTCTGCAGTAGGCGAACGACAAATGTTCCCCAAACAGACAAACAAGACTGCTATTTTATCGCTCATTAATGACATCCTTTTAATGGTGTGGCCGCCCCATGACTAAACTTTATATAAAAGTTCGCGTATGATATGCCGTCCTGAAAAATGTGGAGCTTATATGACCGCACATGTACTCATGTTAAGTAGTTCGCGTGAAGGCGACGAAGCCTACCTCACGCACGCCAAGGCGCGTATTCTTGCACACTTGGGAGACATTCGCGACCTTGTGTTTATTCCCTATGCCGCGGTAACTCAAAGCTACGACAGCTATGTAGACGCTGTGGCTTCTGCATTGCCTGAATGCAATGTGGTGGGTTTACACACCTTTGACGATCCTGTGGCCGCCATTCACAATGCGTCAGAAAATGGACACGCAATTGTTGTGGGAGGTGGGAATACCTTTCATCTCTTACATTCTTTGTACCGCTTTGCCTTGATGGTACCGCTGAAGCACGCGATTTGTAATGGCGTGCCCTACGTGGGCTGGAGTGCTGGCTCAAATATTTGTGGTCAAAGTATTCGTACGACCAATGATATGCCAATTATTGAGCCGCCAAGTTTTGACGCATTAGAAGTGGTGCCGTTTCAAATTAACCCCCACTACACAGATTATCACCCGCCTGGGCATAACGGTGAAACGCGGGATCAGCGACTGGCGGAATTCACCACATTAAACCCAGAGATACCTGTGGTGGGTATTCGAGAGGGCTCAGCGCTGCTGTTATCAGGCAGCACCCTCACCCTGGTTGGAGAAAAAAGCGGGTTTATCTTTCAGGGCAACAATAAAACGCCTGTTCAACCGGAACAAGATTTAACAGAGTTGTTGAACCGCGCTGATTAATTCTTGGCTATTTGGCGCTACCTGATAAGGCACCTCGAGTAACAAGGGCGCGGGTAGCGCATGCTTTAATGTAGCCAGGTTTTCTTTATACCTTGGCATCTCGCCGGTAATATCGTTGGCAACCCATCCTTTTATATTAAATCCATCATGGGTAATGGCCTCCGCCGTTAAAAAAGCATGATTGAGACACCCTAGTTTCATGCCTACCACTAAAATCACTTCCATATTTAGTTTAGCCACAACGTCCGGTAAATAGTTGCTTTCACTTAGAGGAAGTCGCCAGCCGCCAGCGCCTTCCATCAAAAGTACGTCAGGTTTGTATTGTTGAAGTTGCGACAAACCTTGGCTAATTGTGTGTTCGCTTAAACTCACGCCGGCTTCTGCCGCTGCAATATGAGGGGCAATAGGCGGTACAAGGGAGATGGGGTTAATAATAGATAGAGGTAACTTAAGGCTGCTGGCCTGCTGTATCGCTAAAGCGTCTTCATTTACCCACTCACCGTTTACCTTGTCACAACCCGCTGCAATAGGCTTGTAACCGACACTGCTTTTGCTTATTGCTTGGGTAGCGCGCAGTAGCTGGCAGGTTACGTACGTTTTTCCTACTTCGGTATCGGTTCCGGTGACAAAATACTGCTTCATAACTTTTCTAACCTAAAATGACTGACATGGTAAGACAGATGAAGGGCATTCTCTTGCTGTTCTTCGTGCGGTAAGTTTCGATACGCAAGATCTAATTTTGCAATATCTCGCTTGGTCAACGATTGTGCTGGGCTAGCTGTGCCGCCCGCCCCCACATGTTTAATCGACCCTAATAACGGCATAATGCCCTTGTGCTTATCCACATAAACTTTTGTAATTAAACGGCTTACCCGAAATCCCGCGTGCAAAAATGCAGTGAGCCACTGGGCCGCTGAGGGCATAGCAATATTGACGGGATGCAGGCGAGCCAGTGCTCTTGCTTTATGGAGTTCGGCAAACGAACCGTCCAGCATGATTGCTAGCTCTGCTTGCCCGCCTTTTTTCAACACCCGATAAAACTCTTGTGCAACTTGCTCAGGCGCAGGGCACCACTGAAGCGCCATAGAAGAAAACACCCAGTCGAAGGTACTAGAAAGCACAGGAAGTTGTTCCGCAGAGCCTTGGGCGAAATGCAGATGGGGGTAGGATTGACGGGCAAACGCCAACATACCTTCAGCAATATCTACACCCGTCACCTCTGCCCCCTTTTCAAACAGCGACTGAGTGTGACGCCCAGTGCCACAGCCTACGTCTAAAACCTTGTGCGCAATACTTGCCGGCAAATTGTTAAGCGCGGCGGTTGCGATACACTGCTGGATATTGGCTTTTTTGTCATACTGAGTCGCTGCGCGACTAAACTTATCCGCTATCGTGTAGGTATGAGCGGATGGTGTTTTGGTTGTGGGTTCAGTGCCGATTTTATCGTTAGAAATCGCGACCGGTTGTGGCGGTATTAGGTTCATGACCTGTCCTCGATAGCTAACGAAAGGGCATCTATAAGCACATCAATATCTTGTTTGTTATGCGTCGCACTTAAGGTAATTCGTAATCGGTCTTCGCCTTTCGGAACCGTAGGATACCGAATAGCAGGCACCCAAATCCCCCGAGCTTTAAGGCCTTCACTGAGCGCTAGTGCTTTTTGCGGGCTTCCCACGATTAACGGCTGAATGGCGCTGTTGCTCGCTTTCAGGGTAATAGGGGTAGACTGCGTCATAAGCCCGCTACCTTCATCTACGCCTGCATTCTGGCCAAAGGCGCGCTCAATGCCTTTTCTAAAGTGGGAAATGTTGTCGTAAAGCGTATCGCGTCTAGATGAATCAGAGGCAATATAGGTTAATGAAGCAAGGGTTGCTACTGCTTGCCCCGACGGCATGGCGGTAGAGTAAATGTAATGTTTTGCAAAATTGACCAAAAAATCGATAAGCGCTTGGCTACCTGCAATAAAGGCGCCCGCGGTGCCTATTGCTTTGCCAAATGTGCCCATCACTATGGGCACGTGGTCTTGAGTAAGCCCTGCAGCTTCAACGGTGCCTAAACCTCGCTCACCCAATACGCCCATGCCATGGGCATCATCAAGCATAAGCCAGGCGTCATGGGCCTTCGCTATCGCCACCAAATCGTGTGTAGGCGCACTGTCTCCATCCATACTGAAGATGCCTTCAGTCACAATGAGCTTATCGCCTGATACAGGCTTTTTCAGCAGCGTTTGTAAATGGGTTTTATCATTATGAGCAAATCGCCTAAGCATGGCCTTACTTTCATTGGCCGCTTCTAAAAATGATGCATGCATTAGACGGTCAGCAAATATTGATACGCCTTCTGTAGACGCATTAGCAAGTGCAAAACATAACGCTTGATTAGCCGCATAGCCCGAATTGAACAGCAACGCTGCCTCACGATTTAGCCCTTCTGCCAGGTAGGCTTCAAGGGCCAAGTGGGCCTGACTATGCCCGGTAACCAGCGCAGAAGCCCCACTGCCAGCACCAAACTGTGCTAGCCCTTCCACCCAGTTTTGCAACACCCCGTCGTGATGTCGCATGCCAAGGTAGTCATTGCTGGCAAAATTCAAATAATGCTTGTTGTTTATGCAAACAATATTGTCTTTCTCGTATTGCTGACAATGACGTTGCCGAAAATACCCTTGCTCTGCCCGCGCTTGAAGCGCAGGCTCAAGCCAATCAAAGGCCATTATGCCTCCGCTACAGCCGGCTGCGGCTTCGCCGCGGTGGCATCGTAAAACAACTCACTCTTGTCCGACTCATTTTGCTGAGCAATTTCTTCTTCTAACACCTGCTGGTGAGCTTCGTCAGAAAAATCTCGGGTTCGTTCAGTGTTAATTCCTAGCTTTTTAAACAGCAAAACGTCTTCATGGGTGTCTGGATTCGAGGTGGTTAATAGCTTACAACCATAGAAAATGGAATTCGCTCCTGCCATAAAGCATAGTGCTTGCATTTGTTCGTTCATGGCCTCTCGCCCGGCAGATAAGCGAACATGAGACTTCGGCATCATGATACGTGCTACAGCAATGGTGCGTATAAACTCAAAATAATCTAAATCTTCCACATTATCTAGCGGCGTGCCTTTTACTTTTACCAACATGTTAATAGGAACACTTTGTGGTTGCTCAGGCAAATTAGCCAGTTGCACTAGCATGCTTGCTCTGTCACCCACGGTTTCCCCCATACCCACAATTCCGCCTGAACATACATTCATACCCGCAGCACGTACATTTTCCAGCGTATTTAGCCTATCTTGATAAGTACGAGTTGTGATGATGTCGCCGTAGTATTCTGGCGAGGTATCCAGGTTATGATTGTAATAATCCAGCCCAGCTTGCTTAAGCGCCACGGCTTGATCGCGAGTAAGCATGCCTAACGTCATACAGGTTTCCAGGCCAAGTGCCTTAACCTCTTCCACCATCTTAACGATGTAGGGCATGTCTCTGTCTCTTGGATTGCGCCATGCGGCGCCCATACAGAAACGGGTAGACCCAACTTGCTTCGCTTCTTTCGCTCGCTCTAATACTTTTTCAATTTCAAGCAGACGCTCTTTTTCTAGCCCAGTGTCATAACGTGCACTTTGCGGGCAATATTTACAGTCTTCTGGACACGCACCGGTTTTAATCGACAATAAGGTGCTGACTTGAACTTCATTAGGATCAAAGTGTTGGCGATGGACTACCTGCGCCTGAAAAAGCAAGTCGTTAAACGGAAGGGCGTATAGCGCCTCTACTTCGGCTTTTGTCCAATCTTGACGAATAGTGTGTGATTGCGCGGTTGGCGCTGAAGCCAGACTCATTGACTGTCCTTTACTAATTAAGAATGCTGGCTTAGTCTATGCGCCCTAGCAAAGTTGTCAACTCTGACCATTCAATAAAGTTTACTAACGGTTACATTTTGAACAATATAGAATTTGATAAGCAACATATTTGGCACCCTTACACCTCGGCTACCCAGCCACTTCCCTGCTATGAAGTGACAGGAGCAAAAGGGGTTGAGCTCACATTAGCCAGCGGTGAAGTACTTGTGGACGGCATGTCCAGTTGGTGGGCAGCCATACATGGTTACAATCACCCAACCATTAATGCGGCTGCGCATCAGCAAATTGAGGCTTTTTCTCATGTTATGTTTGGTGGCATTACCCATCAACCCGCTATTGATGTATGTAAAACGCTGCTTGATATGGTGCCCGATGGTCTCGCCCGTGTCTTTTTGGCTGACTCAGGTTCGGTATCAGTAGAAGTCGCCATAAAAATGGCCATACAGTATTGGGCGTGTCAGGGTAGAAGTGAAAAGTGTCGCATTGTCTCGCCGCGAAATGGCTATCATGGCGACACCTTTGCAGCCATGTCTGTGTGCGACCCCGTGAATGGTATGCACAGCTTGTTTGAAAACGTGCTTAGTAAGCAACTGTTTGCGCCGGCGCCGCAAACGCGATTTGATCACAGCTTTAGCGAAGATGATATTCTGCCTTTAGAAGAGTTATTTGAAAATCACCACCATGAAATTGCCGCTTTAATTCTCGAGCCC
>CERL01022795.1_pt1 | contig 10569 bp, 16 predicted proteins | sample 530811 | NCBI WGS metagenome assembly CERL01 (sample SAMEA2620995, study PRJEB7988) | marine metagenome | isolation source: saline water (ENVO:00002010), including
CATAGTTTCGTCTAATTGTAACGTATTGCGAGTATGTAGCGCCTTCAGGTAAGTTACCTGTTACAGGGATGGCTCCAGAACCTGCATTTTTTGCTTTCTGCTCTTCTGCATACGCATCCAGATCTGACCAACTCTTTGGATCGTTTGGATCTCCATCACCGTGTCCCATAGTATGTGTCATTAACTCGCCCCTTGTTTGTCAATCTCAGACATCTTCTTTTCTATTCTTGCTGCAATACCCACTATCCAATCTGGTCCGAGATTATCTAATATCTGCATCTGCTCTTCGGGCTTCATTGCTGTATAACCTGCTCGCATTATTGAGTCTATCATTGCATCTTCTGGGTATGTAAGAATCACTCGTTCCCTCACTTTGAGAATAGAATCAAAGATAAAATTATCAAGTTTCTCTGGGAAAGACTCTTTTGCCATTATACCCCCGGTGGCATTTGTATATTGTTTAATGGGTTTTCTTCAGGCACAGGCAACGGAGTTGGATTATCTGCTAGTCCTTGTTCTCCACCCATTTGAGATAGTAACTCTTCCATTTGCATTTGCTCAGGAGGTGGTTGTAAAGGTGCAGGTGCTTCAGGAGTACCCATCTGGCTCATCTGTCCTTGCATAGCCATTTGCTCAGGAGCTATTTGCTCAGGAGGCTGTGCTGCCTTAGCAAGTTCTTCTTGAACCATTTGTTGTATACTATTTCGCTGTGCGATAGTTTGTAATTGAGTACCAATAAGCTGTTGCATAACCATTGGATCATCCTCTGCCCTTGTAGCCAAAATCTCATCTCTCCATGAGTCTGGATCTTGTGCGTTAAGTAATCGGCGCATAACAACCTTAGAAGGCATAAGCTCTGAGTTCTTAAGGGTAGCTGCTGCTGCAACATTTCGTAGTTCTTCAAGTGGGAACCTTGCGCGTAAGTGTACTTTTGTGTTACGCATCCCTTTAGTATCTTTGCCCTTTACATTAAATGCAAATGATTCAACATTATCTTCTGAGTCCATACGACCCATAACTTCAATATTGTCCTCCCATGAGTATCTTTGGGATAGTCCAACAACCTTTGCATTAATATCTTCCATAGCCATCTGTGCGTTTTCAACAGGTTTAAATACTTTAATCAATGAGGCTTGTTGCTGCGCAATAGTATCAATACCACTAGAACCTGCCTGTGGTAAGGTGAACCCTTCTTCGTCTATTTGTATACGAAAGAAGTTTGTTAGTTGATCTAGGTCAGGCAGCGTACCCCTGAATTGGAGGTAGTACACATCCTCTCCTTCGAGGATCTCGATTGTACCTGACCCCGGCTCAATGTCTACTGGCTCATCATTGACGCGCCGAATAACCATTGTTGGGTCTGCATACAAATCTGCAATACGCATATGCCTGTTAAGTAGCCATTCCATCTCAGCTACACTATCAACAAGCGCGTAGTTTACAGAAAGCCCCATATTACCACCTTGCGTAGAAGTAGTCTTTGCACAGTGGAATATAGTAAAAGGTAAACAATCATAGAACATCATAACCGAAGGACGCATCACAAATTGGTTATGTGCGGATACAGCATGGATAATCGAGTCCCCTTCCCATGCCCAGTAGTCCACTACTTCAATTTCTTTTTCTGGATGTAGAGGTGTTGTCCAATCTAAATCTTCGTCTTCACGATCAGTATCATTATAGTTTAGTTGAACGCCCCACTGTTCCTCTACTTCGTATGCCTTCATCCATGTACGATGTACAACAGCTTTCCATTGTTCATGAGTTCCCCCAGCTATAGGGTAGACTTCTCTTGGATCTAGATTTTTAATTTCTATTGGAAAGTGATACATAGGTCGGTCACCTTGAAAATCTGTATCATCATCTGCATAAGTATTACGTGACCATGTAGTTCGTAGTACACCCCAACCATATAGAAGCTGGTTAAATATCGCATCATGTACAGGGTTAGAACCCCATCTTCGAGTATTTAATTGGTAGACACTGTGAAGCATCTTAACTACTTTGTCAGCACGAGAAGAATTAGAAAGTACTTCAATGATAGGATCTTCTCCTGTCATCATAGTATGTGCTCGTTGTACTGAGGAAAAAGGTATGTTAAGTGTGACTAAGTGTTCATTCTCAATGTTTGAACTAGTATCAACCTGCTCTGAAAGAGGTGTATCAGAACCTTTAACTGCTGCACGATCATAGTGATCTCGATAATACCAGCGTTCTTGACGGGCAAACTCATCATCTCGGTCACGATAGAATCTTTTTCCAAACTTAAGATCTGACATCATACGGTCTAAAAATTTGTCATCGCGTTCTTGATTAGCCTCAATCTCGGCTTCGCCTTCGCCAACGTCAACTCCTTTAGCGTATAGTATTTCTCTCATTATCTATGCCTCGTACCAAAGTGTTTCTTCATAACTTGTTTTCGTCTTGGTCGCCCTCGGCTAGTAAGATTTACTACTTCTTTTGCCATAAGTGCAACTCCCATACTACTCACTCTATCATCATGTCCTGAACCTTCTGCGCCTGTCTTTTGTCCAGTTCTTACGTAAGACTGAGCTTCATACACAAAATCCATCTCTCTGACTTTTAAAGAACGTTGAGCGATTTCAGTTTGTAACCGACTCTCCATTATTGCTTTTGTTTTTGAATTTGTAGGCCAACCCTGTTTATTATCGCCATCCCCTGTCTTTTTATCTTTCTTATATAAAAAGATATTTTCGTATTCAAAGACATTCTTCAATGCAGATAACACTGCATAGCCGTGGTTATTTCTTTCCACAGCTAGCAATGCACGATTAAAACTTCTACCTAACGCCGCAAGAAGTCCTGCGAAAGTATCCGGGTCATAACGCCCTGCAATACTTGCATACTGTTCCCCAGTTGCGGCATCAATTACTTGTGCCACTGAAAGGTCTCCGTTAGGTTCACCACCTGCAGGATCCGCTCCAACTATAAAACCTTGTCCTACTCGTGGCAGTGTCCAAATCTTTAATTCGGGCCAATCCCTTTGTAGGTCATGTAAGTAACCGTTTCTACTACGGATTTCACTTACAGTTAGAGGATCTCTACAATGTGTCTCTGCTATATATTGTAACCCATCTAGGTCAAAAATGCAACCCCCTGTAGTAATGAAAGATTCCAAAGGGCTGGAAGGATACTCTTGTTGAAAAAGCTTCTCATCTGTATAACTAGACTTCTTTTCCTCGTACCAGTCATCATCTCTTCCCGGTCGTAAATGGTAAGGGAGGAACACTCCTTCAAAGCCATTGTCTTGTGCTTCAGCGCCTTTCCACATTTTGTAGTAGAAGTTACCTAACCCATTAGCAGTGCTTACTCCAATGAACTGACCACCTGCATCTATCGTTGGTGATAGAGCAGCCCAGTTTTTCTCAGCATGTGGATGGAACGCCCACTCATCTGCAATAACAACGGAGGCAGTTTCAGAACGTCCTGCATCTTCAGTAGCGGGTAGTGCGAATACAGAAGAATGGTGTGTTACGTTCCCCTTCTTATTACGCTGCTCGAATTCAATTTCTTTTTTATTGTCGTTGATTAATGGTCGCCATTTGCGTATCCATTGGGGTAATCGAGAGTATTGGAACTTTACTTTCAGAAGAAGTTTCTGTGCTTCATCTTCTCTCTTAGATAACATAAGCACGTTTGCGTTATTAAAAAACAGAGCTTTATGTAATGCGTAAGAAGAAGCACACCATGATACACCTAACTGTCTCCCTTTAAGCACAATGACTCTATCACTCTTTTGAAAAGTGCTTAGTAGTTCTTTCTGAAAGTCCCAAAGTTTAAACGGGAATGTTTCAAAAGTTTGCGGGTCGTTGATTTCACAATATGTTTCAAGAAAATATACAATATCTTCTTTACACTTGAGAATCTCCTCCAGCTGTTCCTTCTGACTCAGCTCGTCGTTCTTCAAGTCTTTCGAGGATTTCATCGAGGTCGCCTGTGTTACCACTCTTGTGTGTTACCTCCACTCGACTCTTGTTTACTCCGCCTAGATCAATTAGACGATCTATTGCATATTGTACTACACGTACATTTGTATGGTCTAACATAAGTACAAGTTTGTGTATTGCTTTGGCTAAACCAAACGCAGTTACTTCTGCAGCCATAATTACAGGTTGTGTAGTAACCTTCTCATATACAATACGAAAGTCTTTATTCTGCTGTTTCCATGAGTAGGCTGTTGCAGGAGATATACTAGATGCTTCGGCTGCCTGTTTGTCAGATAGCCCATATAGTTTACCTACGAGAAATTGTTCTTGATTTGCATTTAGAGATTCTATTAAACCACCCGCTCCTATAAGAGGGTTAGGTGTTATTAAAGACTCTATGTTCATTTCAGAATGGTCGAGATCTGCGTCGTCATCCATCATCTGAGTTAATGCAAGTAACGAATTAGCTGGCATTTTTACCCCATTTGCATAAGTTTGCCGTTTATGGTATACTTTTATGGTAACACAAGATCGGAGTACTGTCAATGCCTAGAATCAATTATAAAGAAATGGTACACAAAAGAGTACATATACATCGTTCAACCTCAATGCTACTAAGTACAATGTCTGAGCTTATGGGTGAATCTTACAGAGATACCTTTGAAGCTGCTTTATTGTATGGAATGGCTTATATGAATGAGCATAACAAAATGAATATGACTCAGTGGTTAGATGAAGTCAAACTACCTAAAATAGAGGATGTTGACAAATTTATCAAAGTAGAGTAAGATGTAACTAATGACTATGGAATCTGACTTACTCCCCCCTGTTTATCTATCTGATGTGAAACCAGAAGATTATGTATCAGATGAGATGTTTTACTCTGTCTTACTCCAGGCTGGATGGCCTACACATTTAATAGAGAAGGCTTACGAAATAGCTTTTCTGGAATCAAGCCATGCTCCACCTGTTACTAGAGATTTTACAGGAGACGCATCCTATGGTGTTTTCCAAATAAGACCGGATACTCATACGATAAATTTTATAGAAGTACTAGGTGATGATTGGGCTGACCCAAATAGTGAAAACTTCATACTTGACCCAGTAAATAATGCTAAGGTTGCTCTTCATATTTATGAGACTGAAACAACTGCTAATGGTAAAGATAAATGGTTTAATTGGTCTTCACATGTCAGAACTGAAAATCTAGAAGGTAAAGGAACACATGATAAAGACTGGTACACCGACCCTACTAGAAATACAGACGATGGTGATAACTCTGCAAAATCTTACAATAATACTCTAATAAATCTTAATTCTACAGAACAAAACAGTGAGGGTGTAAGACCGCGTTGGAAAAGGTTAATGGAAACTCAAAGAGAAGAGACAGCTAATACTATAGACTCTATGAATAGAGGTTTAGAGGGTTTTAATTTTACTGGCGCTGAATACAAATTTAAAAACAAATATCCTAGTCAAGCAATGTTTGATGACTATATGAAAGATAATGTTAAACAAGAAATTCCATCTGATATGAAACCTCCAATGATACGAGGCAAGTTATTATCTTCTAAACAAGCAACAGACATACCTGTAGCAGGAACAGATCAAATAGAAGATAGATTTCAACCTAACTTTTTAGAACAGAATATAGTAGAATAGTGTTCATGAAAGAAAACATCTGCCCAAATTGCGAAGGCCGACTCGTTTTTGAGCCGGGACATATGAGTTTCAATAATCAAGGAATGTTCTTAATACATGCGGAAAACCGCATCGTTTGTCTTATGTGCGCTCGATATAGATACTTAGATGAATTCAAAGGATGTGAGACAGTAATGGGCCGAACCTCTGCTCTTCCCCACTACGTACTAGAATACGCTCCTTCAGGTGCTAAAGAACAAACTAAAGCAGCTGAGCGTAAAGCACGATATCTCTTGACAAGAACCCCCTAATTTGTTATAATGTAAATGGACGAGTACCGCATTGAATCGGAGGGTATATCTATGTCTGAAACTTCAGAACAACGAAAAGCACAAGACGCACATATTACTGATATGCGCGCAAAAGAACTAGCAAGACTGTCAGGTAGAATTGATGGAATGAGAAGTAGTTCTATTGAGAAGATTGCTCGTATGAGGGCAGACGCTTTTGACCGTACAGTTAAGATGGGTCAATCAAAGAAAGGAAAGAAGAAGTAGGTGTAATGGACTTTAGTAACATAAAGTTATCTATTGGTATCGTAATTGCCATAATTGCACAAGCTTTTGGAATAATTTGGTATGTTGCACAGCTTGACTCTACAGTTGGAAATCTTAGTTCCACTGTTGATATTATTCAGGAAGAAAAGACTACCGTTGATGTCGCAGTATTACAAAACGATATCGAAGCATTAAAAGAAAAGATTGCTCAATCTGTTGACTCATCTGATCTTGAAGAAGCTATTGAAGAACTCGAAGATGAGATGGTTAAGTTAAATACTAGAAGTGCGCTGATGGAAAATGAAATGCGAACTATAATGTCAGATCACGATGGTATTAATAAAGTATTACAAGATATGGGAAAATCTGGTTATGGAGATAAAAGGCAATACGGGGATTATGATGATTAGAGGGGAACTTAATGGATGAACAGAAAGAAAAGAAACCAAGTTTTTTTAAGAGGGTTTTTGCAATCCCCAATGTTCGATTGCCTAAGATACAGTTTAAGAAGAGAGAATGGCGAACACCTAGTATAAATGCTAGTATGCCAAACATTATGAATGTAGGAAAGGTTCCTGATATCAAAGTTGCAAGCTTGAAAGGTACTAAAATTATAGGTGGTGTTTGGAAAGTAGGCACACTTGGATTAGTTATCGGTGTAGCCGTTACTGCCTTTGCAATTGGTACAGCCATTAAAGGACTCAATGCAGCTCCGATATGGCCTGAACCCGCGAATTATAACGCAGCTAGAGTTCCTGCAGACCGAACCCTACAAGTAGGGGATGAGTGGGTATTCGCAGATAATACACCTGCTGACGTTCGAGAGACCCAAACACACACCCTTCAGCTTAACATCTCTGGTGCACGAGCCGCAGACATTACTATCTCTGGTTTAGAGATTGGTAAAGCTTCTGGGCTAACAGATGCAATTCAGGTAGTAGGTACTGCTGACCATGTACTTGCATGTGATACTGTGCTTATTGACAATGTAGAAGCAACTACCTTTAACTTAGCTGCAACAAAAGTATACGAGTTAATTATCACTAATGTAAAGGCTGACGGTCTTTCTATTAGTCCAACTCTATCCGCTACTCCAAAAGACATCACAGTAACTTCTACTCGTGGCGCTGTAAAAATTCCGGGGGTGACCAGTGGTTCCTTCGACAAGATTATCATTAGTACCGCGACTGCAGACAGCTTTTGCCGTTCACTTACACTTAGTAACATATCCGCCTTTGGTGGAGGGATTAATCTCGACCATATGGAGATTGGCACTTTAACAATTCAGAATAGTAAAATTGGTAATGGAACAGGCATTGATGCTCCAAGTTTCATAATTGATGCAACTACACTGATACAATCAATGACAGCAAGTAATAACTATGAGGCACCGATTACAGTTCAATAGGAGGATTAAATGGCTACTAGTAATTGCGGGTGTGTTGAGCCTATTCGTTCTGCTTCCGAGCGTCGTCGAAGCACCATTCGCGGCTTATCAACAGAAGTCCCCCAACCCAGAACCAATATTGAGCGCGACGGTGGAGACACATGGTTTGAATCCTACTCCTGTTGCTCAACGGGAACTCCCGTATGTGCATGTGGAAGTGGTGCCACTCCAACCTGTAGCTGTTCTGGATAGGTGGGATTTTAATTTACATCTAAGTAATTCAGCATGGCGTGGTTACTGGGAATGGCATGGGTTAAGTGAGTTTAAAGATGAGACAAACGAGTTATGGAGATTCGTAAACTGCCTACACGAAAGTGATTCGACAACTCCACTAACACTAAAACGTAATGATGAGAAAGTGGGAATCTTTCGTATAAACCCTCAAGAGTACTATTGGATTACTGAGTGGCACAATATACACGATATAGAAGGAAACATGGAAGCAGCCCACAAAATATGGAAACTAGACGGATGGGATGTTTGGCCTCACTGTTCGAGTATAATGAAACGGAGCGAAGACTATGAGTGAAGAAGAAACCCCCGTACAGACTCCGCCACAAGAGCCGGTTCCCCCTCGTTCTGAGGGCACTACTATTACCGGGATTCAGCTTTTAACAGGCATAATATTCATACCAGTTGTAATGGTGTGGCTTGCACTAGGTGCACGAATCATATGGTCAGCTTCCGAAAATCCAGAAACTCTCGATCAAATTGAGGGGCTTCTCACGGCCCTGGCGGTGCTTTCGCTACCTGTATCGATGGGATTGGGTAAGTTGTTTGAAGCATTCAGCTCTGAGGTCACATCTAGAAATGACAAATAGAATACTAATAGGAGCACTGCTCCTATTTTTTATTTTAACTCCACTAACAATATGGGAAATAGCTACATTACATGATACAATACAATCAAATGAAGTAGCACTTGAAAGAGTAGATAAGCAGATTATGGAGTTACAGTATCATGTAATATATCTTGAAGAGTCACTAGTAAACGTAGTAATAACTAGTGAAACAAATGAGTACAGGTTAGATTTGATTGAGGAGATTTTTGACTAATGAAAGAAATAGAAGAAGACGGTGTAGTGTTGTTTGAGTATGATAGCTCAGGCCGAGTAATGGATGCAGAAGTAGACGAAGATGGTTGGGAGCAGATGGTCTTTCCTGAATGGCAGATGCGCTTTGACTCCACTCTTGGATACGGAGTCACGCGAATAAAAGACCGAGCAAGTTATGACAGCTGGAAAGCCGCCCGACCTGTATGGGATGTATACGATGCTGACGAACGAGTTCGACTAGGATTAGAGCCTTTTAAAACTGTAGAAGAGCACGAAGCAGAAAAGAAAGCTTTATACACTAAGGCAACTGCAGCTGGTAAAGAAGCGTGGGAAAGTTACTTAGCAAGCAAAGGACTATCAAACGACGGTACTCCTGAGATGGCTAGGGCATGGACTGACTACGCACGAATGATGCAAGGATAGGAGCGACGCGGGGTGGAGCAGTGGCAGCTCGTCAGGTTCATTGTCTGAAGCGCGTAGGTTCGATTCCTGCCCCCGCTACCAAACTAATGAGATTAGCTTTTTTTGGTTCCCCTGGATGTGGTAAGACAACTATGTCTAATAGCATAGCTGCGCTTTATGGGGGAACTGTAGTAAGCTTTGCAGACCCACTACGCGAATGTGTAAGTGAGACTTTTGAAATACCTATGAGAGATTTGGTGCATGTACCGGAAAAATACCAGTGGCGACAACTATTACAATTTTGCGGAAATCGGATGCGAGACAAAGACCCTAATTTTTGGGTGGACAAAATGGGAGATCATATCGACTCTTTTGACCCACATCAAGATTTGTGTATTGACGATATGCGTTACCCTAACGAGTTTGACCTTCTTAAGCGGCTTGGATTTGAAATGGTTCACGTCGGATCCAACCCTTCCGCTAAGCAAGGAGCCATTACCGCTGACGAGTCCAAAGATTCCAGCGAAGCCCACTGGAGAGACTTCATGCCAGATTACTATGTTCCATGGAGACATCACAAGTCAATGCGGGTACACCTAATGCTATCAATACGAGATGAAAAAGCAGGAGTAAAAGAGAAACATAGACTATGAAAACAGTATACTATCATCCTTGGTGGCAATGGACTGGATCCGATGGTAAAGCAGAAGATCCGTTAGATAATCCTCTTTTTATGGAAAGTACTTTTGTACCTCCAACTACATACCTACAATATATAAAAGACCAAAATATGTGGGAAGGATGGGAGCATGCAGAATGTCCTGCTCTTGCACACTTTGGAAATAACACATTTGTTTTTTATGCACAAACCGATTCAGATTATTCTTTAAATGAACATGATGACATAAATATTTTTATGGATGAACTTCGTAATGGTATTTTTGATAAGTCAATTATTACAAGAAGCTCTAATAATGACCAACTAATTTTGCAACTGTTCCCTAGATATTTGCTATGGACTAACCATAAAGAAGCATGGGTGGAGATGCTGCCAGTTCCTAATGGCCCTATGACACAACTGCCGGCTATGTTCCCCCTTGGTAAATGGTCCCGTTCTGTCCATGCAACTCCTATGTCAAAAAGAGATCAACGTGTGACTATGAAACGAGGTGACGCTCAATTTATGATTAGATTCCCAGATAGAGGTGAAAAGTACCAGCTAAAAATGAAACGTCCATCAGAAAAAGAAATGGTAGAACAAGAGAAGCACATGATGCTCAAGCAGTATCTTCCACACATGTCATGGAGTATCATGAATAAAAAAGAAGAAAAGAAATGTCCATTCAGAAAGTTTTGGTAGCGCAAGATAGTATTATATGCTATAATGTAATTAATGGCAAAAGAAAAAGATTCACGACTAGCACGAGCAGGTGTTTCCGGTTTCAACAAACCGAAGCGCACTCCTAAGCATGCAAAGAAGTCACACGTTGTTGTGGCTAAAGAGGGTGGTAAAATTAAAA
>CERL01029003.1_pt1 | contig 10450 bp, 15 predicted proteins | sample 530811 | NCBI WGS metagenome assembly CERL01 (sample SAMEA2620995, study PRJEB7988) | marine metagenome | isolation source: saline water (ENVO:00002010), including
ATAGCAGTAACTTGGTTTTGGTATAAAGTTTGTGATCTTATCAAACGACTAGACCGTATTGAAATTACTATGGCAATGGACGATGCTTATGATTCCCAACCACTCACGGACGATGAAGGCAACATCGTTCATCCAGCCCATTTAGATCCTGAACTTCGCTAGATGCCCATCCAATAGGCGTACTCCTTTAGGGGTACGTCTACCTTCCTTTTACTAAAAGATAGACTCCTGAGCTAACTGATAGTGCCACACCTTAAATCAAAATCAAAACCGTGCTTCGCATATCGGGTGCTTTTATAAGCATCTTCCCTATATCAGGGAGTGGACGGCTAATAACAGTCGTCTTTATACCTTAAAACCTTTGGAGGTTAAAATGACAGTAGAAACAGTAGTAAATAATGGTGCAGAAACTACAAATAGCAAGTTTAGCTTTGATGAAGGTCAAGCTGAAGTGGTTCTGTTTGATCTTGGTGAAAATTCAGGTCATTACTTTAAGCCTAAGAGTATTAAATTAGGCGACAAGCTTACAGCTGGAAAAGTACAGACCGCTTTTATTAACGATAATTCTAAACTGGCTAAAAGACCCTACGTTTTAGAATATCAGGAACCACGTGCCGGTAGTAAAGGTCGCGGTCTTATAGTTTATAAGAATTATAAGAACGGTCCTAGAAAACAATTTGGAATTATCAATCATTGGGATTCCAACATTAAGCTTTCTATGGACATGGTGCCTATGATCGTAGGATTAGCTAAACATAGTGTTACTCGTGCAATGTCAGATTCTGAGCTTGCAAATGACGAGTAGTGTCTAATCTGGTTGCTCTAGGGGCATGTAAGACCCCTAGAGCAATCAAAGATTTTAAAGGAAATAAACATCATGAAAGAAATTAACCCTATAAATATTACTTTAGCAATGATAATAGCCTTTCCATCAATAGTAATATTGATGATTTGGGCTTTTCTAACTAGATGGTTCAAATGAGGTGAGATTATGAAGTGTGCAACTATGATGATGCGTAAGAGAGATTGGTTAACCTATGAAATGTTATACAAAAGATATAATAGACAGAGGTCTAAAGCTGTAGTTAACGGTTGGATTTATGTTCACAAGAAGACAGGCAGAATACTACATGATGCTTTTGAGAAATATAATAAAATATTGAAAGCTCAAGGATTATAGGTGGCGGGGTATAGGATTATTACCTATCAATGTTACCTGGGTACCTAGGATCTTAGCTGGCGCGGACTCTAGGTACCTAAAATTACTATGGTAAGATAGTAACAACATTAAGGAGATTAATTATGCTTAAAGATCCTCAAGAAGAATTAGATAGTCTCGTTACTCAATGTCTAGAGCTATACTGTTTGATTAAATGTAAAGCTCCCAATTATACAACAACTTATAGTAATACTTTTTTAGAAGATTTTCTAAATTATGTAGCTACTATAACTATGAATAAACATGGTGATGTAGAAAATATACCAAGAGATAGAGACGATGGTCAACGTTATACAGATATATCTTTTGATGAATTTGCAGAAGCTCTTCAAAAAGCATCTGGCTTAGATCTTAAAGGAGCGTTAGATAAAGCTGAAGATGAACATTACGATAAATTAGCTGAAGAAGATGAAGAGTATCGTCTTTTTCAGCGTTCTAAAAGAAAACTTAACTAAGGAGAAAGATAATGCAAGCTTGGGCTTTAGTTATGATTCTCTTTGGAACTACACCTGATCCTAGCGGTATTACTCATTCAGAAATATTAAAGGTCTACTCTACTCAAGCTACTTGTAGTAGTGCAATTGTTAAAGCATTGACCATTAAAATGCCGGTAGCTAGATCATTTTTTTGTTTAAAATTTAAACAACTTCCAGCTCAGGAGACTAAATATGTCAAAGAACGCATTAACAATTCAAGGTGAGATCTATATTCCATATGTTGAGTATCAACAGATAGAAAATGATCGTTACGATATGAAAAATGTGGTTATTCCCAGTTTAAGAGCACAAGTTACAGTTCTTAAAGAAGTTTTAAAACTTAATAATATTTCTTTACCTAAGGAGATCGAACATGAAAGATGATGATGGTTTAAAAGAACTAGAACGAAGCTTTACTATCGCTGGATGGTCAATTTTACTTATTATTACTGTATATATTACAGTTCATTTTATTATAGCATTTCCAAAGATTGCGCATGGATGGGACGGTATTGATTTATCAGCTGATACTGATATATCAATTGAAACAGGTACCCGATCAACAATTCCAGATACTATTATTCTTGAACCTATGCAAGAAATAGAAGTGCATGATTGGGAAACCAATGAGTCTAAATCAGTAACAATTATTAAAATTGATCCACCAACTGAAGGTCCAATTCAGATGGAGGTACAAGATTATGGTACAGGAGATTATATGGATTTTTCATTAGATATCAATTAACACCCTGCTTCGCTTATTCGCATTCGTTTACTACGCACCCTGAGGTTTCTAGAACCTTAGGGTTTTTTAATGTCTAAAATCGAGGAGAATCGACATGACTACTAGTATTGATCAGTACACTATAGAAACTACATGGTCTACAAGAATTACCGATGATATAGTTCTGGAAGCTATTCAAGGGGATGTACCTCAGGATATGGAAACTAATATCATGAATACAATTACTCATTTAAATAATAATAAATGGGTAGATGACAAAGAGATTTATATTAAATTAATGTCTTTAATTCTTATAGATCATAACAGCCGACCTATTCAAGCTATTGCTACTCAGATAGGACATCTAGCAGGAATTAGCAATCCTACTGATGCTTTCGAATGGGGAATAGTACTTCTTAAAGATTGTAGAGATGTTAATCTTTATAATTTTCAAAAGAAGGATCATGAATGGAGGGTATACCCTAATTTCACATTAGATAGTAATACTAAGGACAAAATAGCTAAGCTACAGTTCTTACCTCCTATGAAGAAACAGCCTAAAGATTGGAGAGATAATTATAATGGTGGATGGCTTTGGGAGAATAAGCATTTAGTTCTTGGTAATAAGTTTACCAAGCACGAGGAACCACTAGCTTATGATGTTATTAATAAGCTTCAAAGTATTCCTTGGGAAATAGATGCTGATACTTATCTATTTGAAAAGCAGACTAATACTGCTATGGATAAGAAACAATTCTTAAGAGTTATAGATCAGTATTTAGGACAACATTTCTATTTTGTATGGAGATATGATTCCAGGGGTAGAAGTTATTCTTCTGGCTATGATCTTAATCTTCAGACTAATGAATATGGTAAAGCTTTATTATCTCTTCATAAGAAAGAGGTTATCACTCAATTACCAAATCTTTACATTGCTATAGCTAATCATGCTGGCAAAGATAAGCTTACATGGCAAGAACGTATTGATTGGGTTAGTACTCAAAATCCAGATACTATTGAGTGGGATGAACCTATTCTAGGTAAGAAAGCTATAAGAGCTCTTAAAGCTACTGCAGAAGGTAAACCTACTGGATATGTAATGTCAGTAGATGCTACAAGTTCTGGGATTCAAATCATGGCTGTGCTATCAGGAGATAAGCAAACAGCTAAGCTGGTTAATTGCATAGATCCTAATCAACGTCATGATCTATACAATGATGTAGCAGCTATGATGTCTTTACAGCTAAAGAACCCAGTTCCTAGATCTATAGTAAAGCAATGCACAATGACGCATTACTATAATTCTAAGGCTACTCCCAGGGGCCTGCTATCTGAAGAAGAACTGGAAGTATTCTATCAGGTTATTGAAGGTCTACTACCGGGAGCAGAAGAAGTAATGGCTACCATTAATGGATGCTGGAATAATAATGCTGATGCGCATTCATGGGTTATGCCTGATGGTCATAGAGTATATGTTCCTGTAGTAGAAGGTATTAATGGTGTATACTCAGATGAAGAATTCGGAGATATTCCTTTGAGGTGGTACCGTCAAACTAAATCTAATAATTATAGGTCTCTTTGCCCTAATGTTATTCATTCAATTGATGGCTATGTGGCTAGGGAAATGATTAGACGTTCTGAATTTCAACTAAGTCATATCCATGATTGTTTTGTATTTAACCCTAATCATTTACAGAAAGTATGTCAAACATACAGAGAGATTATGGCTGAATTAGCTAGCAGTGATATATTCGTTGATATCTTACGCCAAATTACGGGTAAATCGACTTTTACAATCACTAAAGCTAGTACAGATTTAGATAAGGATATTCTTCAAAGTAATTATATGTTATCTTGAAGTTGTTCTTCATTTCTCCTCACCTATGAGTGTGTTTTGTCAAATCCGCACAAGTAGGTATTTGGTCTCCCCGAAAGGGGGGGCCATTTTTTTTATCCATACTTAAGATTTAGATGTTCACATAACTTAATCATATTTATCACTGGAGGTCGTGCAATGTCTCGTTTTGTAGTTAAAAAGTGTGAGATGAGAGCCTGTCAGTGGTGGAGATTAGGAGACAATTGTATTAAAAATGGCTCTTCTATAAGCCATGCTGTGCAATATTCTTCCGATCTTCATAGTGCTGAACTATGCCAAGTGAGAGAACAAATCAACAAATATAGAATGAAACAAATGTTAGAAGGAAAGGAGATTGCTCATGAAGATAGGTAGTTGGGAACTAGAAAGTATCCGTAATAAGATCCTAAGGGATCTATATTCACCAGAGGAAGAAAACCATAGTAAACGAAAAACTGAGATAGTACGTCAAAATAGAGAATATTATATAGAACCATTTAACTCTATTTTACAAACTTTACCTGAAGAATTAATTGATGAACATAAAGATTTTGTAACTGAAATTAACTATCTCAGTCCTATGATAGAAAAATTAGAAGGAGATACACCAGTTCATTTTACCATTAATGAGAGTTGGACTTACATGAATGACATAGCTGTAATTAATCCTGTTCAGAAACGAGCAACAGGTTATTCACAAAATCAACCAGCACCACAACCATTAGATCCTCGATTAAAAGATATTACAGAGCAATTATGTGAAGAAATAATTACGCTGCGTAGTAAGCGTAGAGAAACACATGATTATTTAGTTGCTACAACTCATAAATATACAGGATCATTACAATTACGGAAAGAATGGCCTGCTTCATTCCATAAATATTTACCACCTGAACCAGTAAAAGTCGCTAAGTCTGCGAAGGAAACTAAGAAAGTGGTGGTAGATGATATGGCATTGCCAGATCATATTCACGAAACAATGACTAATAATCTTTTAGAGGGAGATTAAGATGTTTGAGGTTAACGCAGTTGAACTAGAACAAGCTCTTATTGAAGATCTAAAAGCAGGTCTTACTCCGATGGTAGCGTCCAGCCCAGGGATGGGTAAATCAGATATTATTCGTAGTATAGCTAAAACATTTAACCTTAAAGTAATTGATTTCAGAGTATCTCAGTGTGAGCCAGTAGATATGCAAGGTTATCCTGGCATAACTGATGGACGTATGACATTTCATATTCCTGAGTACTTCCCTATAGAGACAGACAGCATACCCGAAGGGTATGATGGCTGGCTCCTATTTTTAGATGAATTTAATTCAGGTAATAAACAAACAGAAGCTGCAGCATATAAGCTTATTTTAGATCGAGAAGTATATAAACATAAACTACATCCTAGATGTCTTATTGCCGCAGCGGGTAATTTAACTACTGATAGAGCTATTGTAAATACTCAAAGTACAGCAACTACATCCCGATTAACTCACTATAGAATGCGAGTAGATCACAAAGTATGGATCGAGTGGGCTAATGCAAATGAGATTGATCATAGAATTATCTCACTTATTAAATTTAAGCCAGAGATTCTGCATAAATTTGATCCTCAAACTAATGAACTTACTTTCCCAAGTCCACGTACATGGGAATTCGCATCTAAAGTTATTAAGAATAAATCAGAAATAAATCATATTACTACTGTCAGGTTAGCTGGAACAGTAGGTGAAGGAGCAGCTGTAGAACTAGCTGCCTATTCTGAAATCTATCAGAATTTACCTACAATTGAGCAGATACTTGCCAATCCTAAATCAGGATGGAAAGTACCTAAAGAACCTAGTGAATTATTCGCAGTCACAACAATGCTAGCCCACAACAGTACTAAAGATAATATTGAAAAACTCATGATTGCTAACGGGCGGTTACCTACCGAGATGCAAGTAATCACGTTAAAAGATATTTATAAAAGAAATCCTAAATTAAAAAAACATCCAATAATTAAAGAGTGGACTAGTAAGAACGCTCACATATTATTTGGTAATTAACCATCCAGGCGGTTCGAGATGGAATGTCTCATCTTAAACTAGAATGGAATTCAACCCAGCTCAATTCAATAGAGTGGGGTTAAATGAAACGCAATAACATATCTCAAGAGTAGTACCTGAGTACGGTTTAGTTCGATTTAACCAGATTGAATTCAATCCAGCACAGTAAGATACAATGGAACCAAATATCTCATCGCAATGATTAATAAACCTAGCAGCATATAATAAAATTAGGCTCGGTATTATTAAATTTTATGAAATATGATTCAATAATTCAAAATTTAACAAGGAGATTTAAAATGTATGTATCAGCAAAGTGTCATCTAAGAAGTAACAGTAAGTATAGTCAATCACGCCCATATCAAGTAGAAAAGAAGCCTCGAGAAACACCGGGAGATTATGAAAAACGAACATGGAGAGAACGTCTCCATCTTAGTTATGAAAACCCTGAAAAAATTCAAATTCCAGGAATGCAATTTAAGAATTGTATAGCAGAATGTGCTAAGTACATGTCTAGACAAATTCCAGGTAAAGGTAAAACAACCTATACCAAGCATTTCGAAGCAGGAATTATGCCTATGGGATCTATGGAACTAGATATCTACGCTAAAGATGTAATTGAAGAAGTAGTATTTGTTCCTTCAAGTGGAAAACGCGGAGATGGTAATCGTGTTTATAAATCTTTTCCAGTAATTAATAGCTGGGAAGGAGTAATAGAATTCTCAATATTTGATCATACGATTACAAAAGAAGTATTTATTGAACATCTAATTGAAGCCGGACAGTTTATCGGTATCGGTAGATGGCGACCTCGTAATAATGGAATGTACGGACGTTTTCTTGTTGAAAAAGTTGATTGGCAAGAAAATGAATCGGCAATCGCAGCATAGTTACATGAAATTTAGTCGAGTGCAATGAAATTTAATAAAATATAACGAAACATCTTGTCGCAATTATTACCCCCTAAAAAATTTAACTTTGGTCGAGTTCGATAAAATTCCATGCAATTTAATTGAATCGAGTATCATATAATATAATTCAACGCAATGAAATATCACATCTCAAGGATTAAAATATAGAGCACCCAGCAGGACCCAGCATAGTAAGATGTCTTGAAACGGCCTGAAATAGGTCATAATGTAATAGGTCATCATGCAACCTAATGCAACCCCATGTAATCACACAAGGATTTTATATGAGTCATCCAGGAAACGATAACATCATAGATAATGAAAGGGATAAAATGGAAACTCCAGATAACGAACCAACAGTTGATGAGAAAAGAAAACCTTTTTGTCGAGCAATCGAAACTACAGGTTTAATAAAAGAATTAAAAAAATACCGGGAAGGTGAAGAAATTCCTTACGATGCTTTAACTAAAGCAGCAATGGGAAATTGTTCTCCAGGCAAAATTAAGTATCCTTTTCTTAAATCTGCCAGAGATATTTTATTTAAAGAAGACGGAGTCGAATTCAGAGCCATTCCTAATATTGGATTAATGCGAATGTCTGATAAAGATAAACTCAGTAAAGCTAAAAGAACTATACCGTCTTACAATAGAAAAGCTAAAAAAGATATGCACAGGTTGCAAAATACAGATTTTGATAATCTAAATCCTGATGAGCAATTATGTCATAGTGTTCATTTATCAATTCTTAACGTTCTTAGATGTTCAACATCTGGAGATAGAGTTAATAAAATTACCAAAGTAATTGCGAATAATGACCAGCCTGAAAGACTTGCATTGGAAGAAACACTTAAAACATTTCTTTGATCCGACAGGACCCAATCCGTTGGAATTCGATGCAATAAGACAAGACTTAACATCGAGGTACTTATGAAAACAGTTCCAATAGAAGAGTTAGGTATTAATGACGGTACATTTAATGCTCTTAAGAATGCAGGCATTACAACCGCTAATGAACTACACCAAATGAATGATAATAAACTATTAGCTATTCATGAAATAGGACCTGTTAGGCGTAAGATTATTAAAAACGCTATAGCAACTATACGTGGAGACCTAATAGATCTACCACCTATTGACTGGTAAAACTAATGTCTAATGACTTAGAAGGACAATTACTTAAAGCTAAGATAGAGATCATGACTAAGTCAGCATTCATATCTACTATAGCTCTTAGTCTTAAACATGTAATTACTCCTGATGTCAAAACAGCCGATGTTAATGGCGTAGTTATTAGATATAACCCCGAATTTATTGGAGCACAATCAACTGCTCAATTAGCTGGGCTTATGGCCCATGAATGTTGGCATGTAGCCTTCCAGCATTTATCACGTAGAAACGATAGAGATCCTATTCTTTGGAATGTAGCAGGAGATTACGTTATTAATCATATGCTAATGAAAGCAGGATTCCAGATACCTACTGGAGGTCTAATCGATGCTCAATACGATGAAACATGGTCTACTGATCAAGTATATGACCATTTAAAGAAAGACCATCATACCCCAAATCCTGAAACATTAATGTTAGATCTAAATGAAGATGGAGCACCAGAAGATGCAGGTATTGGTTCACCACTAATAAGTATAATAGTAAGAGCCAAACAAGCAGCTGAAATGTCTGGTGAAGCAAAAAGGGGTCTTGTTCCAGATGAGATTCTAAGACGAATAGATGAGCTATTAAATCCTAAACTACCCTGGCAAGTTATATTGCATAAATTTCTAGATCGCAGAGTTAAAGAAGAATATTCTTGGGCTAGACGTAATAGACGATATCACGCAGATACATATCTACCTAGTTTACATAGTTATGGGTTAGGTCACCTAACCTTTGCAATCGACACTAGTGGCAGTATTGAAGATAAAGCACTTCAAGAAATGCTTAGTGAAATACAAGGTGTTCAACAAATATTTACCCCAGAAAGAATGACAATCATTGATTGTGATGCAGTAATTCATAAAATTCATGATGTAGATCAATCTACAAATATTTTAAATTTAGAATTTGCTGGAGGGGGAGGAACTAGCTTCTGGCCTGTTCTAGACTATGTAGAAGAACACCCCACACAAGCATTAATTTATTTTACTGATTTAGAGGGGGAGACTGATCTTGATCCAGTAAACTACCCAGTTATTTGGGTATGTACATCTAATCATGAACCCTCACCAATCGGAGAGACTGTTTATGTCAACCCAGAGCACTATAATTCTGATTAAAGAAGATGCCTGTATCACAACAGAAATTCAAAACTATTATCTAAACAAACTTCGTAATGAAGGAATCTCACCAGATGAAGTACTCGTACTACCTCTTCTGTATAACACCCCTACCAAAATTATAGCTAAAACAGCTAAAGCTTATCTCGACAAGTTAATTCATAAGATCCCGACAAGTGTATCTAAATTAATTATTGCAGATAGCAGTTATTTTAAATTTATTACTAAAGTAAATAAAGTGTCTGATGCTTATTGTCAGATATTACGTGGAAAATACACAGGATATGAAAAATACCAATGTGTATATGTTCCTAATTATAAATCTTTATTTAAACAACCAGAGAACAAAAGATTAATTGATCTCGGTATTGAAACACTAATGGGTGTTTATACTGGAGATGGTTTAAATATATCAGCTGAATATGGTTTTAAACACGGATCTGATAGAGAGATACTCGATTCATTATATAAATATCCGGTCTTATCAGCAGACATAGAAACTAGAGGACTAGATCTAGATTCAGAAATAGTATCCATTGCGTTTGCATGGTCCACGTTTGATGGCGTAGCTATCGATTTATCTATTAATGGTGATTACTATTTAAAGAAATTCTTTGAATCGTACAAAGGCCAGTTAATATTTCATAATGGCTTATTTGATGCCAAGTTACTTATCAAAAGTCTATGGATGGAACATCCTACAGATAGAGCAGGTATGCTCGAAGGTCTTAATTATTTTAAGAACTTTGATGACACTATGATCATGGCTTATTTAGCTAAGAATGCCACTACCGGTACATCACTTGGTTTAAAAAATCTAGCTCTAGAATTTGCAGGGTATTACGCTCTTGAGCATATTGAAGATCTAAGTAGATATAGTAAGAAAGAACTTCTTAAATATAATCTTATCGATGCATTATCAACTTTTTATTGTTGGGAACAATATCATGACCAATT
>CERL01026379.1_pt1 | contig 10245 bp, 7 predicted proteins | sample 530811 | NCBI WGS metagenome assembly CERL01 (sample SAMEA2620995, study PRJEB7988) | marine metagenome | isolation source: saline water (ENVO:00002010), including
AAAAAAGATGTTCAAGACCCCGTTGAGTTCATAAAACAGCAATCATTTTGTCAGGATGCATGGCAAGTAAATAGCGTTCGCCCAAGCCTTGAAGACGTGTTTGTAACCTGTACAGGGCAGGGTAGACAATGAAAATTATTACTTCATTAAGCCGGATAAAAGCAATTGTAAGCAAAGAATTATTACAATTACGCCGCGATAGAATGACCTTTGCGATGGTGGTGATGATCCCCCTTATCCAGCTGATTCTATTTGGTTACGCTATTAACACCAACGTGAAAGATATCCCTGTTGCCGTGGTCGATCATAGTAAAACCGCGCTCAGTCGCATTTTAGTACAAACAGTATCAGCCACAAATGTGGTTAAGGTGACAGATTATTACGACAGTATAGAGCAAGCACAAACAGCAATCGCCAGTGCGAAAGTCCGCGCCGTGTTCTTTATACCTCACGATGTGGCAAACCGACTTGCTCAGCACCCAACCGTTGGTTTTGGTTTACCTGATGGTAGTAATGAGTCGTTAGTCAGGCCAATTGCGCATTGGTTAGTTGATGGCTCAGACACAATGGTAGCGTCGAGCATAAAATCGCTACGAAATATGCCCCTTGCAGAGCTTCTTGATAAGCCTGCGAATAGAACTTACCCAACCTTTGAGACAACCTTATTTTATAACCCAGAGCAGCGCTCAGCGGTTAATATTGTGCCAGGTTTAGCTGCTGTTATTTTAACCATGACGATGATTATGTTTACCTCTGCTGCCATAGTTAAAGAGCAAGAGCGAGGTAATATGGAGCTTTTAATCACCTTACCTTTAAGCTCACTTGAATTGATGATTGGTAAAGTAGTGCCTTATATCTTTATTGGTTTTATTCAGTTATTTATTATTTTAGGCATGGGCAAGGTCTTGTTTCACATTCCTTTTGGGGGTGGATTAGTTGCATTGGTTGTCGCAACCTTTGCTTTTATATGCGCCAGTCTAGTGCTTGGCTTAGTGCTTTCGACCATCGCTAAAAACCAGCTTCAAGCAATGCAAATGACAATTTTCATTCTTTTACCCTCGATTTTATTATCAGGTTTTGTATTTCCCTATGAAGGCATGCCAAAGGTTGCGCAGTGGCTTGCAGAATGCTTACCTGCAACGCACTATTTAAGGCTAATAAGAGGAATAGTGCTAAAAGAGGTTAACCTAATAAGCATGAGTAATGACTTAATTTGGCTTTCAGTCTTTACTATTTTGGGCTTAGCTGTGGCTGCATTTAGGTTTAAGAAAACCCTTGATTAAGCTAGGCAACCTACGGCATATGTGCTTAACTAAAGGCTAATTTCACTCTTTTTAAGTAGATGTTAGCGTGTGGCGAGTATTTTGGATGGCGATGCTAATAGTGACGTTTGATAGCTATTCAGCAACGATAAACCTAGCCCATACCATGAAACATGAACACTTTAACCAATTGCTTAGTGAGTTCGCAGAGCAAAGTGGTTTAACTGTTAATTCCGTCTTGGTTGACCAAAAAGAACTAAAAGTAAGGTTGGTACAAAATGCCAGTACCAGCACATCAACAGACGTAATTATTGTACCCGCAGATCATTTAGGCCTTGATAAATATGCCAACTATAGCGTTATCCCAGACTCACTCATAGCTGATACTACAGATAAGCGAACCCTAGAAACTGCAAAGGTAAACAATAAGCTCTTAGGAATACCCATCATTCAAGGCAATCACCTGTTACTTTTTTATAATAAGCAGTACGTAAAAGAGCCGATAGAAAACTGGCAGGATATATACCGATTTCAATCATCATTGCCTGAAGAGGTTAAACTTGTTACATGGAGTTTTATGGAAATGTACTGGTTTATTCCGTTTTTATCGGCTTTTAATGGTGAGCTAATTACAGATAATCAGGTTCAGTTAAACACCCCAGCAATGCAATCTGCTCTCAAATTTGTTTGGGATTTAAATAAACAAAACCTGGTTGATAGACAGTGCGATTACACTTGCTCAAATAATGCATTTAAAGCGCAGCAAGCCGCCTTCACCATTGATGGTGCATGGGCATTAAAAACGTATGAACAGACGCTTGGTGATAATTTAGGGATGCAACAGTTACCTAAACTCAATGGTGAGTATATGCAGCCTTATTACTCTACCTTTGTACTGGCGTTTCCAAACGATGGCTTAAACGGGGCAAATAAAGAAAGCTTATTTAAATTTGCTAAATTGGTTCAAGCAGAAAAATTCCAAACACTGGTTTGGCAAAAGCTTCAAGATATTCCAATTAACATTGAGGTGTTAAATAACCTAAAAGCACAACAAGGCACAGAGTTAGCAACCTTAACTGATGCCATACAATTCACAAAACCTATGCCCTCTACCGCATCTATGATCATCGTGTGGGAGGTATTGAATAAAGGCTTTATTCGTTATGGTAGCGGTGCCTTAACTGCTGAGCAAGCGGGGCTCTTTATGCAAGGGTTGGCAGAGCGCTCGATTGCCAATGAAGGGAATGAATGAGTAGTCCACGCTTTAGTCGCGCTTTGTTTATCAGTGTTTTACTACTGGTCATTATTCCCTTATTTATTCTTGCAGGTTTGATGATAGGGCGCTTCTATTTAAGCTCAATTGATCAAGCCAACACCAGTTTACAGTGGCAAGCTAGAAATAATGCGGCAAGCCTCGAACAGCTACTATTCAAACTAGAGAAAAACAGTCAATTGCTTAGTAGCACTAAGGCGATTACTGAACTGCCTAATAAAGTGGTGTACTCACAGTTTGCGCTTGTGCTGCTAAAAGAGTTTGTTGCCCAGAATCCACAGATAAAAGCATCGATTGTAATAGATAATCAAGGATTTATAGTTGAAGGTTACCCTATTAGCTCTTTAAATTTGAATTACAAACTCACTAGAAGCATTCTCGACGGCGCTCAAGCATCAACAGAGCAAAACACAATTCAAATTATCGATAATCCACAAGTCACTGAGCTACTCGCACCTCTACAGGCAACACAAAATGCCTTACTGGCTATTACATCTACCTTGCTACATGAGCAAGATTCTCTCAGTGAGCCAATAATTAAAACGGGCGTGTTAGTGTCTTTTGTGCCTTTATCAGAGGCGTTAAAGTGGCTTGCTATACATAATGAGCAACCGGTTTATCAAGCGGGTAAGCAGGTACAAATTTCAGCACAAGAAAACATTTTATATAGCGTGGGTGATGCTGGCGATTACGGCAAATTAATGGAGCAGGCCTCAATCAGTAATGTCTATTATAAAGGTAAGCTAACCAGTTTACAGTTCCACATAAATGAAGCAAAAACTGCTTACACCAGCGCTGTAAAGCAAACGGCCATATTAGCAGGGTTGTTAATTGTAGGACTCTCTATCATTTCATTTTTCTTAGTGCGTTGGTTGACGGCACGACTCCATAACCCGCTAAATCGTATTACTGCTCTTAGCCGTGAATATGCATTAGGTAATTACAAACAAGATACAGACGATTTTCATTATCAAGAGTTTAAAGATATTGCAGATTCTCTCAGCAGCATGGCCGATACCATTGATATACAAATTACTTCGTTGCAATTAGAAAAGGTTCGAGCTGAGCGTTCTGAGCAAGTTAAAAGCCAATTTTTAGCCAATATGAGCCATGAAATACGCACTCCGATGAATGGTATTGTGGGCTTTTTGCAGCTACTCAATAAAAGCACGCTAACACAAGAGCAAGCAGAGTTTGTAAGGCAAATAAATAACTGTAGTGATGTGTTATTAACCGTGATTAACGATATTCTCGACTTTTCAAAAATAGAGGCCAATAAAATAGAGCTCGAGTCGCGACAATGTGATTTAGTCGCGCTTTGTCATGACCTTATCTTACTATTTAAACCGAGTTGTGATGCCAAAGGGGTTGGCTGCCGGCTTGATGTCTCCTCATTACAATCGCTGAATGTAGAATGTGATGAAATACGCGTCAAACAAGTGCTGATTAACTTGCTCTCTAACGCCGTTAAGTTTACCAATCAAGGGGAGATCGTTCTTTCGCTTACTCTGCAAAGCCGAGATGAACACCAAACAGCCGTCGTGTTATCGGTAAAAGATACAGGTATAGGTATCGCTGAAGATAAAATAACGGCCCTGTTTAATCCCTTTGTACAAGCGCAAAGTAGTACCACTCGTGAATATGGAGGGACCGGTCTTGGGCTTGCCATTAGTAAAGGAATGATTGATTTAATGGGAGGCACTATTGCTATTGTTAGTGAACTTGGTAAAGGCACCGAGTTTAAGATTAATGTTAATTTTAAATCACTAAACCCACAGGACGCTAACGCAAAAGTACACCAACCTGATGAAGACACTCAGTTCGATTTTAAAGCGGTCAGCAAGCCAATATTAATTGCTGAAGATAACCCGATTAACCAAATTGTTATTACTAAGTATTTAACTCAATTAGGTCTAAATTATGAATTGGCCGAAAACGGTCAAATTGCTTGTGAAAAAACTCTAACACAGGATTACGCACTGATTTTAATGGATATCCAAATGCCGGTGATGGATGGCTTAACTGCCAGCAAAAATTTACTTGCAAGGCCAGATTTTAATACGCCGATTATTGCCATCAGTGCCAATGCAATGAAAGACGACATCGAAACAAGCGCAAAAGTTGGTATTAGCGATCATATCGCAAAGCCAATTAATTTTGCTGAACTAGAAAAAGTACTCGCAAAGTGGCTATCTCAGCAATCGCTGAAATAGCCAGTATTTATATATCAAAAAGTGTTGTTATCTTTTTTCTGAATTAACTCAATCGCATAACCATCAGGGTCTTTAACAAATGCGATTTCAGTTGTGCCGCCTTTTACTGGACCCGGCTCTCGGCTCACATTACCGCCAGCAGCTTTAATGTCTTCGCAAGCTTTATAAATATCATCAAATTCGATAGCAATATGACCGTATGCATTACCCAAATCATAGCTGTCTGTATCCCAGTTATAAGTAAGCTCAAGCACGGTCGAATCTTTTTCGTCACCATAACCGACAAAAGCAAGGGTGTAGCGGTACTCTTCGTTGTCTGCACGGCGCAGCTCTTTCATACCTAATACCTGCGTATAAAATTCAATTGATTTATCTAAATCAGCAACGCGAAGCATTGTGTGTAATAAGCGCATTTTAAGCATCCTCTTTCTTGTCTTTAAATTCGTACAATTCTAATAGCGCAGTATGGCTGCGCATTAAAATTATTGAAAATGGATTATAAGATATTTCGATTGCTTGCACAGTAGCATTGAGACAAAGCATAAAGCGTTTGCTATGAAAAGGGTGATGTTATGCAGCAATGAATAGGGATTGCTGCATAACAATGAGGTATTTCAGGTTTAAACGTACGTTTAGCTTTTCACTTTACCTTTTAGTACATAAATTTCGCCATCAAAGCTCCCTTGAATTGTCAGACCTTGTCCCGCCAACTCTTTAAGGTATTCGATATGCTCATTAGTGATATGTTGCCCCGGCACTAACAGTGGGATACCAGGAGGATAAGGCGTGACTAATCCGGCACAAATTCGGTTGTTACTTTTGCTAATTGGCACAGACTCACGTTGGCCATAGAACGCATCACTAGGAATACAGGCTAAGTCTATAGCGGGTAGATTTTCTGGAAGGCGTGTGCGTCTCATTGAAGTGGCGAGTTTTACTTTACCGCTATCGAGTTTCTTCAGCGCATTGTACAGGCGAATGATCTTCGAGCGCGTGCCGCCAAGAGTCAGTAAAACTAAAATGGTGCTGTGCGTATATTTTTCGATTTCAAGGCCAATTTCATCTAATAGAAACTTATGAATATCCTTTAATGAATAAGGTAACTCGCTAATATCGATAAGGATCTTCAGTGGGTCGTGACCCATGTTATCGCCACTAAAGTGAGGGAATATATCCATGAAATCTTGCTTATCGAGCACTTTTATATGTTTCAGTGAAGCCATTTGCTGCTTAAACTCTGCAACGTGATTCAGCAGGGCATTTAGTAATTTATAACCTTCCATTTCTAATTGCTTTTGACATACATCCAGCGAAGCAATGAGTTGATATTTTGGCGAAGTACTGGCGTAAATACTGTAGATCTCACGGAAGAAATCGGCATCGAAATCAGGGTCGTTAACATGAATATAAGACGCCTGAGAGAACGCTGAAACCACTTTATGTGCTGAATGGGTAACATAATCTGCGCCAGCATTTATAGCTGAGTAGTGGCGTAAGCTCGGGTGGAAAAGCGAGTAAGCAAACCACGCTTCGTCGATAAACACTTTAATACCGTGCTGATGTGCAAATTCAACTACTTGTTTTAAATCGCTAAGCAGACCATCGTAGGTACAGCCGGTTAAAACCAGTAATTTAGCATCGCTATTTTGTTCAATCGCTTGCTTAATGTCAGCCAATGAAGGGGGCGCGAAGATACCATATTTAGGATTTAAAATACTCGATAAGTAAATAGGTAAACTAGCCGACTGCAAAATGCCGTAATGTACTGATTTATGACAGTTTCGGTCGATGATCACCTTGTCGCCTTTACGCAGTAAAGTTTGCAAAATAATCTTATTTGAAGTGGATGACCCATTGGTAACAAAGTAGGTATGTTTTACTTCAAATGTCGCCGCCGCTGATTCTTGAGAGCGGCCTATGGTGTTGGTGCTGTCTGATAATGAGCCAAGCGAGTCGACAGAAACCGATAGGTCGCCAACAAATACGTTACGGCCATAAAACTGATAAAAGTCTTTAATATACGGAGAATTTCTAAAGCTTGCACCGCCACTGTGACCAGGTGTGTGCCATGAATCGTTTGATTCACCGACATAACGACGATAGGCGGTCCAAAATGGAGTTTCTGAACGGTCATCAAAGTCATTGATCATATAGCCCAAAATAGCTTCAGGGTCTGAGATGACTTCGTCTTTAAAAAAGAAAGACTCAATTTCTTCTGATTCGTTGACTATCTCCAAGCCTTTCGTATCGTCACCAATAACATAAACAGGCAGCTCAAGGCGTATGCCTTTTAATTGCTCGATAAAACGGCTATAGGTGCGCTCGCCATTGTTCAGTACATCCCAACTAAGTACCACAGCTTGAATATCGCCATCTTCCTCTACATATTTCAACGCCTGCTTGAGCTCTATGCACTCAATAATGTCGATATCAACATCACTTCGCTCAAAATTAGGGATTGTTTTTTCTAGGTTCGTTGAAAGCTCTTTTAAGGTGGCAGGATCTTGTTCAATTAACAAGATACGAAGTAAAGGTAACATAGCAACTCATATAAAAAATTCACATTACTCAACAGCATAACGAAAGGATGGAAGCTTGTGAAATGATTACGCTGATATTTTTTGTTCCGATACAGATTATACTTTTTTCGTGTTAATCGCAGATAGTTGAAATTACATGTTCTTACTGTAAAAGTAATGCCTAAGTAAAAGGTTAATTGAGCACTCAGCGATAAAACCACTCAAGCCAGATACAGATAAAAATAAAGATAAACATGCTAGGGAGAATAAAACATGGCATATGTTGCCAATTTCAAAACTGTAGTCATCTCTACATTGTTTGCGTTTTGTACGAACGCAGTTAATGCAGATGAAGTCTCCGATTCAAACAATAAAAAGTCGATACCTGAAGCCACTAAATTTGTGACCCAGCATAAAGGCACTTTCAATGGCAAAAAGCTAAAATACAAAGCTGTAGCCGGTGAAACTTATTTATTAAACAAAAACGAAGAGCCAACTGCTGCTATCTTTTCGTTTGATTACCTAGCTGCAGACGACAACAAAAATAGACCAGTTACATTTATCTGGAATGGTGGTCCGGGCTCATCGTCTAACTGGTTACATATGGGTGCTTATGGTCCTAAACGAGTCGTGGTACCAAGCGATGCAACGGCTCCTGGATTGGCTCCTTACGAATTAAAAGATGCGCCTGAGACGATTCTTGATGTGACTGATATGGTGTTTGTTGACCCTGTTGGCACAGGTTACTCGCGTGCATTAGGTGAAACTGAAGGCAAGTCCTTTTGGGGCTTGAAAGAAGATGCATCTTCTATCGCTGATTTTATTGCCCAGTGGCTAACAAGAGAAAATCGCTGGAATGCACCCGTATTTTTATTGGGAGAGAGCTACGGGACAACTCGAGCGGCAGCGGTTTCTAAAGTACTTATGGATAAACACTTGATCAATGTAAATGGCATTATTTTTGTGTCGCAAGCTTTAGACTATCAAGGTTCAAGCCCTTATGTTGACGATAACATCATATCTTATATCACTTACATACCCACACTCGCTGCAACTGCTTGGTACCACAAAAAAGTAGACACATCAGGAGATTTTGCAGCATTTATTGATGCGAGCCGACAATTTGCAGTTGATGAATTACTACCAGCCTTATTTAAGGGTAATGCGCTTAGCAAAGCTGACAGAACGCAAATTGTTGACGGCCTTCACCGTTATACAGGGCTAAGTAAACAATATATTGAGCAGGTTGATTTACGTATTAACGCGTTCAGATTCGCTAAAGAGTTATTGCGTGATGAGGGCGTCGCAGTAGGCTTGCTTGATGGACGTTATAAGCTTGATGAACGAGACGATTTAACAGCGGCTCCTAAGCAAGATGCGTCAAAAGTTATTGGGCCTGCATATAAAGCGGCACTGATGAAATACATGCGTACAGATTTAAACGTACAGTGGAAAAGAAAATACTTAAACCCTGGCGATCCTGAGTTATCAGATAACTGGCGCTGGCGTACTGCTCCTGATGGACAAGGCTGGGAGCCTAGATACGTCAATACCGCGCCAGATTTATCTTATGTGCTTCGCAGTAATCCGCAAATGAAAGTGATGGTTGCCTCAGGGTATTACGATATTGTCACGCCATTTTTTGATGCAGAATACACCTTAAACAGACACGGTATATACGCTGATAAAATTGACTATCACTATTATCACGGTGGTCACATGATGTATGTTCACGAACCAGCAAGAGTATCGTTGTTAAATGATACGCGAGAGTTTATTAAAAAGCAGGTGAGCCAAAACCAGCGATAATGGCTAGGATTTTCGTGCCAAACCTTGTGTTTGGCACAATCTGCAAAATGAACTTACTGAGGTGATAGAAAAAGGTGAGCAACTTCACCTTAAAATTGTTAGCTTTAGAGTAGACTTTAACTACTCAGTCTTTTCCTTAAACTCACATAAGTCTTCGATAATACAGCTGCCGCACTTAGGTTTACGAGCCGTGCACACATAGCGGCCATGCAGGATTAACCAGTGGTGTACATCGACCTTAAACTCTTTAGGTACCACTTTTTCTAATTTTTGTTCAACAGCAACTACATCTTTACCCATGGCAAACTTAGTGCGGTTAGATACGCGGAAAATATGCGTGTCTACAGCAATTGTTGGCCAGCCAAAGGCACAGTTTAAAACAACATTCGCGGTCTTTCTGCCAACACCCGGTAATGCTTCGAGTGCTTCACGATTTTCTGGTACTTCTGAGTTATGTTTATTGACCAGAATTTCACACATTTTATAGACATTATTGGCTTTAGAATTAAACAAACCAATGGTCTTGATGTAATCACGAAGGCCTTCAAGGCCTAAATCAAGAATCGCTTGAGGCGTGTTAGCAACAGGGAATAGCTTACGGGTTGCTTTATTAACACCCACATCTGTAGCTTGTGCTGATAAGGTAACCGCAACTAATAATTCAAACGGGCTTGAGTATTCAAGCTCTGTTTCTGGGTGCGGATTTTGCTCACGTAGACGAGATAAAATCTCATAGCGTTTTTCTTTATTCATGGTGGCGTAAAGCACGCAGTGACGGTGCGTGCTCTCCTTTAAGTTAAACTTGTTACTCGGGCTCTTGGGCCTTTTTCTACTTCTGGAGTAACAACTTGCTTAGATTTTATTTGTGTATCAATGACATTTTTTGCAGCAATCAGTAAACCAAGTCCTAAAAAGGCACCCGGTGGTAAGATTGCTAATAAAAATTGGTTATCAAAATTGAATACTTCAATTCGAAGTGCAGCAGCCCATGGCCCTAATAATAAATCGGCACCATCAAACAGCGTACCTTGACCTATAAGCTCACGCATTGCCCCTAGCACCACTAAAACTAGCATAAAGCCAAGTCCCATCATCAGTCCGTCAAAGGCTGAAAGTGGCACCGTATTTTTAGAAGCGAATGCTTCTGCGCGACCGATAATGGCACAGTT
>CERL01067286.1_pt1 | contig 10149 bp, 8 predicted proteins | sample 530811 | NCBI WGS metagenome assembly CERL01 (sample SAMEA2620995, study PRJEB7988) | marine metagenome | isolation source: saline water (ENVO:00002010), including
AAAGGTCTTCCCATCCAAAGTGGTCGTCGTAAGCCATCAGGGTGAGTCTCTCTTTCCTTTGCCCATTCATTCCACTTTTTAAAATGCTCAAAGGATTTATTTGTATCAACGCAAATGTCACCGTATTTCTCATCTACCTTTGGTTTTGAGATACTCACTTTTTGTAGCCAACAGTGGGCGCCAGATATTGGATCAGGATTTGTTGCATGCGTTATATTCTGATGAACTCCGCCGTCACGCCACCAAATACGATTGGTATCTGGATCACCAGTTTTCCATGGTTCAATCCCGCTGACCGTTTTCATCTTCCACTGTCCGTTACCAATATTCTGGATATCTACAGTGTTTGTCATAAAACGGTTGCCTTCATCCTGTTGGCGACGCCACCTTCCAATATGGTGAGAACAAGCCACCACTCCAGGTTTAATAGCCTCAGTTACCCAAACTTTATCCACAAACCAGCCAATCTCTGTGGTGATTTTAAGTAAATCACCATTTTCTATCTCCAAGCGTTTCGCATCCTTAGTATGGATCCAGATGGGATTACGGTGAGCAATTTCCGTGAGCCATTTCGCATTAGCAGATCTGGAATGGATATGAGTGGGCAACCTGAAATTGGGAAGCAACACGCATTCGTTTTTTTTCAGATCCATTGAATCAAAATGAACATGACTTTTAATTCGATATCCTGGAGTGGCATGTTCCGGATAACCAAAATCTACTATCGTCTGAGAATAAATCTCCTGCCGTTTAGATGGAGTCGGGAATCCAGAGTAATTCTTTCCATTAACATGTAAACCAATAATAGCTCCATCCTTTTCAATTTGACCATTAGGTTTAACTAATTCGCCAGCTTCAATTTCTTTTTCATTATTTTTATATATATCATCATCTACCATAAAAGCACCATACTTGCGCATGTATTCTAAAGCAGTGAGACCTTCTTTTTCCGCCACTTCTGTCAAACCTCTAGTATGGTCAAAAATGTATTGATAATACTCATCTATATTAATTTTTTTACCATCTCGATAGGGGCTCATAAAATGCTTTCTGATCCCTAAATCACCATCCTTATCTATCCTCCATGAAAGTTCTATCCAAAATTCATCTTCTTCCCATACTTCCCCTGGATTGACTTCATAGGTAAATTCAACTTCTTTTCCATCTCGCCTGGCTTTTTCCCGCAGTACGGGCTGGCGAAAAGCAATCCAGACCCCCGCCTGTGTTTCGTATGAATTGATGTCATGACGTTCTGAAGCATGACCCATAGGAAGCACATAATCGGCAAAAAATGCTGTCTCATTCCAGGTAGGTGTAAGTGCAATATGACATCCAACTTTTTCTATATCGGATAACATTTCGATCCAACTGAATCCATCTGGATAAGTCCACACCGGATTAAATACACGGGTAAAATACACATCTAGGGTCCCACGTCCATCCTTAATTAGATGGGGTAAAATCTGGCTCATTTCATAATGGGCCAAGGTATATTCTTTGGGCCAGTTTAATTCATTCCACGCGTCAGGCCCTGGAGGTGAATCAAAAAATTCCGGATGAAATTTATTCCAAGCGCTAGGGGATGTTCCACCCTCTGTCCCAACCGACCCAGTTAAGACATTTAATAAATGCAGTGCACGTGCAACTTGCCAACCACCTAAATTACCGATAGATGCGCCGCGCCAAACATGGGTGGATAATTTACTGCCTGCTTTTCCTATCATCTGAGCCACACGGATAATTTGATCTGCATCTATCTGAGCTTCTTCTGCAGCAAATTCCGGAGTGTATTCCATCCATTCTTCGCTCAACCGTTGGATGAATTGATCGAATTCTATTGGATCATTTGGATGGAGTTTCTTCATATACTCATCCCAGTTCACCCAATTTTCTAAATAATGGCGATCGTACAATTGTTCATCCAAAATAATTTTAGCCATTGCCATATAAACAGCCGTTTCAGATCCTGGATAAGTAGGCATCCATTCGTCTGCCATTGAAGCAGTATTGGAAAGACGCGGATCCATGACAATCAGCTTTGCACCTTTCATCATTCCTTCCATGATTCGCTGGGCATGTGGATTGAAATAGTGGCCAGTTTCTAAATGAGATGATGCTAATAAAATAACTTTTGCATTGGTGTGATCGGGACTTGGGCGATCATATTTATGCCAAAGCGCATAGCCTGTCCGTGCGCCAGCAGAACAAATATTGGTGTGAGAATTATGTCCATCCACTCCCCATGCTTTCAAGACACGCTCCGCATATCCTTCATGGCCTGGACGTCCGACATGATAGACTACGCCATCTTTCCTTTTTCTGATGGATGTAGCAATTTTTTCTGAAATTTCTCCTAAAGCCTGATCCCAAGAAATACGTTCCCATTTTCCTTCGCCTCGTTCTCCAACGCGTTTCAATGGATAAAGGATACGCTCAGTATCATTAATCTGATTGATTGTAGCCGGGCCTTTGGCACAATTCCTACCACGACTCCCAGGATGGTGAGGATTCCCCTCAAACTTCCGAACTTCATTTGAATCTTTATCTACATAGGCCAATAGTCCACAGGCCGATTCACAATTAAAACATGTTGTGGGTACGATCGAATAATGCCGCTCCTTTTTCTCAGGCCAGGCTAAGGGGTCCAATTCAGTGAAATCATCCCATTCGCTTGGATCAGGATATTTATAGAGTTCACGAGGTTCTTCCATAACAAATTCTGACCAATCTGGACGATCTGATATTTTGGGAATGAGCCCAATAGATTCTGAGAATGTTTCGATCCAACTGCGTTTCATATTTAACTCAGTGGTATCATTTGGGGTACACGGATGCGTACAAATTCTGTTAAATAAATGCTAATCAATACCATTGAACCACCCAAAAACATTAGGTTTCCTGATTCAGATAATATAAAAACCAAGGGGGCAATTAAACCAATTACGACACCGATCCAAAAATATTTTGAATAATATCCTCTTGTCATCATTTCGATTGCTCGTTTTGAATCAGGTGTATTATTTGAAAATAAAATTTCTTTTGCTATTAGCAAAATATTTGCCCCGATACTCCATAATAATACCTTTGATAGCCATCCTATTGTTTCTGGAACAATTATTATCATAACAACACAACCAGCCATGACTGCATGAACTAACATGTGTATAGAAGAAATCCAAGGTGATTGCCAAAGATCTCTGGCCTTAGCCTGACCAAAAAGAAATGCTGTATATATTGCACCTAGTACTGCAAAAGCTGAACCAAGTATCCATATAAAATCCATACTCATACTATAAAGGCTAAAGATTAGTTTTAATGTAACTAGTGCACCAAATACTGTGATGATATATGCTCCACGAACAAGCCACGATTTCCATTGAGGTCTTAATAATATATATAAAAATCGATCGGGACGATCCAGATCTTTAATAAGCAAACCACCTGTAATGCCCATAAAAACTAATGAAATAATCAACCCCTTTATTTCCGATGTTGAATCTAATTCTCCTAGGAAAATACTCCAAATTGCCATCATAAGAAATGTTCCCGTGGCAATTGCTTTTGTCAATACATAGATCGGTACTTCCCAACCCCATAAGACACCTTTACTTGGGGTGTCATATACACGGCGAGATTTATTTTGATCTGTATCTTTTTGAATTTCCTTTGCAACATTATCAATTGCACGTTTATCAATAGGTTTTCCTGTCCTAGCAGAATTCTCCATAGCAAGTTGGACTAAAAGATTCTGAGTATCAGATTCGGCTACACGTTGTTCAGCAAATTTTGCATAATGTCCTACACCCTTAGATTGTTCAGACCATAAATAATCAGAATCTCTTTCTGTAGCTGCAGGGTTTAACATTTCAGTACTTCCATTTATATAATATAAATTGGGATCCGTCATTTTTTCTGGTCTTCGCGTCATTGTATCTTCATTGGCTACTAATTGTGCTATATTAGAGTTAGAATCTTCTAAATCACCAGAAATAATGGCTTCAACTGGACAAACGATTACACAAGCTGGCTCATACCCATGATCCACTTTGTGTGCACAATAATTACACTTAGCTGCTGTATTTGTTTCAGGGTCAATATATAGAGCATCATAGGGACAAGCCTGCATACAGGCTTTACAACCTATACAACGGTCATTATCAAAATCAACTATACCATCTGACCTATCATAAAGAGCTGTTGTTGGACAAATTTCTACGCAAGGTGCATCAGCACAATGGTTGCAACGATGGACTGAAAATTCTCGGCTAGATTTAGGGAACTCACCTTTTTCTATATATTTTACATGGGTGCGATTCACACCAATAGGCACATCATGTTCACTTTTACAAGCTACAGTACAGGCATGGCATCCAATGCACAGCCGGTTATCTATTACAAATCCATAATTCATTAAGTCACTTAATCCGTAAATTAGTAAGGTGAATATTAACTAAATCTTAGCATGAATCAGTCTACAATAATTCCAGCAAATGCCTATATTTTGATCGGTGGAAATAGTCGCCGATTTGGTGAGCCAAAATGGAAAGCTCAAATTAATGGTTTCACAATGATTGAATATGCTTGGAACATTTGTAGTGATTTTAAAAACAGGTTCATTATAGGGAAATCAAAGCCGAATGAAATAGAATATTCTTTTATTAATGATGTCCTTGATATTCAATCTCCACTCAATGGTCTTTATTCAGCTCTTCAAGAAACTGATTCTGAGTGGAATTTTATGTTATCCTGTGATCTTCCCTTAATGAGCACCGAAGTAATCAATAAAATCTGGGCATTTGGAAAACATAGTGCGGATAGTATTGTCCCTATGGTGTACAACCAACCTCAACCTATTTCTGCTTTTTATAACAAACAAATAAAATCCAAAATTACCCATCAAATAAAATCTGGCAAATTAAGTATGCAAACCTTACTTAAATCAATTAACACTAACTATGTGAACATGGATGAGTATGAAAAAGAATTTTCTAATATGAATACCAAAGATGATTATAATAGAATCATCCAATCAGAAAATAAATAGAGATTACTGATCTAGTTTTTCAATTCTACGTTTGTGACGACCACCGCCAAACGGTTCAACTAACCACAAGTTGATAACTTTATAAATCACATCTTCTGTCATAAAGCGTGCACCTAAGGATAAAATATTCGCATTATTATGTTGTCGAGATAATTTTATAATTTCATCTGGACCATTATAATAAACGGCTGCACGAACGCCTTTCACTCGATTTGCAGCCATAGCTTCTCCCTGTCCAGACCCTCCTAGAATAATTCCTCGACTTTCTGTGTCTGCTGCTACAGCTTTTGCACATGGAAAAATAAAATCGGGATAATCATCAAGCGGATCATATTCATGCGAACCATGATCTTTTACTTCATGTCCTTGTTCAATCAAAAAATTACGAATAGTATTTTTAAGATCTAATCCTGCATGATCTGTTGCTAGATGTATTTTCATTTTGTATTAATTTAATTTTTTTAAATGATTCCTAATCTTGGCTTCTACCTGATCAGCTGTAAATCCAAATTCTCTAGCCAAGTCCACCCCTGGAGCTGAAGCTCCAAAATGGTTGAGCCCAATTGATAATCCACTCGGGCCAATATATTTATCCCAACCCATAGTAATACCAGCTTCTAATGAGATTTTCATAACACCACGATTTGGTATCAGTGACTGTTTATACTCATTCGATTGTTTCTCAAAAATTTCCCAGCATGGCATGCTAACCACCTGTACTCGTTTATCAATCATAGCATTAGCTACTTCTATAGCTAGTCCAACTTCAGAGCCAGTAGCTAGAAAAATTAATTCTGGATTTTCACATTCAAAAACTACATAAGCTCCCTTTGATACACCTTGAACAATAGAATTCATATTCAACTCCAAAACGAGAACGCTTTGTCTAGTGAGGAGCAAAGCACTCGGGTTTTCCTTTTGATCCATAGCAAGCTTAAAGCAGGCTGCAGTTTCTTTTGCGTCAGCGGGACGAAATACATTGAAATTGGGGATAGCCCGCAGTGCCATCGCATGCTCAATTGGTTGATGCGTTGGGCCATCCTCTCCCACCCAAAAAGAATCATGAGTGAATTCGTGAATTACACGGCAGTTTTGAATTGCGCCCAAACGAAGGGCAGGCCGTTCATAATCAGCAAAGACCAGAAACGTACCACCAAATGGGATCAGTCCTCCATGGAGGGCAATCCCATTCATCGCTGCTGCCATAGGAAATTCTCTTACTCCAAAAGCAAGGTTTCTTCCCGATCGGTTTTCTCTATTAAAATCGCCGTAAGTTTCTGCAAAATTACCAGTATAGTTTGATGGCTCCAAATCAGCAGAGCCACCTACGATTGATGGCACCTGTTCTGCAAATTGATCTAAGGTTACTCCGAATGCTTTTCGAGTAGCCAAAGAAGTTCCAGCATCAAATTCAGGATAATGGATGTCCCTCAATTGACCCATTACTGTTGCATCCCAAAGTAATTTGAAATCCTTTTCTTTACAGGCTGTTGCTAGTCCTTCATTCCATGTAGATACATTTTGACTCAATGAAATAAATCGACTTTGATAATGAGACACTACTTCTTTGGGTAGAAAAAATGTTTCATTGGGTAACCCAAGTTTTTTTTTGGTCTCATCAATCTCATCCTGCGGTAAAGGTGCTCCATGAGTTTTATAATCACCTTCCATATTTGCTGTTCCATGCGCCATTATTGTGGTACCAATAATCAAACTTGGTCGATCTACCACTTGCGCCTTTTCAATAGCCTCCCTTATCTGATCATGATTGTGGCCATCAATCTCTTGGACATGCCAACCAAAGCCCTCAAATACATGCGCATAATTAGTTGAATCAGACCGATCTACGTTTCCTGAGATTTGTGCATTATTAGAATCATAATAAACAATAAGACGTGATAATCCCCAGTGGCCAGCCATGGACCCTGCGCCTAAAGTAATCGGCTCCTGAAAATCACCGTCTCCAGCAACCACATAGGTATAATGATCAATCAGTTCACTAATTTGAGCTCGGAGCATGGACTCTGCTGTAGCCATGCCTACAGCCATGCCAAACCCTTGACCCAGAGGACCTGTTGTGGCTTCTACCCCATAGATCTCTACTTCTGGATGGCCTGGTGTTTTACTATGGAGTTGGCGAAATTTTTTAATATCATCCATAGTCATCCAACCAATCTGGGTTAGCATTGCGTATATCAATGCAGACTCATGTCCCGCAGACAAGATAAACCTATCTCGATTGAACCATTCCGCATCATTAGGATCAAAATTCAAGTATTCTGTAAATAAAATCTGGGTGAAATCCGCAGAAGACATTGGGCCGCCACTATGGCCTGAATTAGCCTTACGGACAATGTCCATGATCAATCCCTTGGTTACTGCCAAAGCGAATTGGTTTTGCTCCTCTTTTGTCCACGCCTTAAAAGAATCTATATCCTGGTATGTTCTCATGGTTTTCTATGATGATAAATTGTAAAAATCTCTAATAGTTTGAGCAGGATCATCCGTTCCAAATATGGCCGAACCAGCCACCAGGACATTAGCACCTGCATCAATTACTTTCTTTGCATTATGCAATTTTATCCCTCCATCAACTTCAATCAATACACGATCTTGCAAACACAATTCAGTTAACTTTTGTTTGATCTTTTGGACTCGTTCTGTAGAGCCATCAATATATCCCTGACCACCAAATCCGGGTTCCACACTCATTACCAATACTAAATCGATCTGATCATAATAAGGTTCAACTTCAGATAAGGGCGTAGAAGGTTTAAGTGATATACCTACTTGTGTTCCAGAGGCTTTGATTATATCAATGACCGCTTGGGCATCATCAGTAGCTTCAATATGAAAAGTGATTAAATCTGCTCCAGCTCTAGCAAAAGCTTCCACCAATCTCTCAGGATCAATCACCATCATATGAACATCTAAAAATTTATTTGTTTTAGGTCTAAGTGATTTAACGACCGGTGGTCCTATTGTTAAGTTCGGAACAAATTGATTATCCATCACATCTACATGAATCCAATGGGCACCACCATCTTCGCATTGGGAAAGTGCAGATTGGAGATCAGCAAAATCAGCTGATAGAATAGATGGTGCTAATTTGAATTCCGAGGACATATTAGGGGTAAAAACTTAGTATCCGGTCATTGGTAATTCAACCGCCAATCTTTTTAATCAGGATAATGGAAAGTTATATCCTCTTCTATATCAATATGTAGACTTTGACCAACTGGACACGAATGGGCAATGTGTTCTAATATTTTTTTATTTTTATTATTATAGTTATGGGGAAAATAAATATTAATTCGAATTGCAGAAATACGGCGAGGGTTAGCGCTCATTTCTTTTACAACATCTGCATGAGTTCCCACCAAATCAATTTCATGTTGCCGAGCTTTAATCCCCATCGTGGTAATCATACAACTGGCTAATGAAGTTGCAACTAAATCTGTTGGAGAGAAACCCTCCCCTTTTCCTGCATTATCTTTTGGCGCGTCAGTATGGATTCTCTCTCCAGATTCTATATGCACCATTTCTGTACTTAAATCTCCAAGATATTTAACTGTTGATGCTTGTCCCATTATATTAATTCCTTAGTTTTTTTTAACCAAAAAAAATAGCCTATGCAGCCCAAGATTAATCCAGCAACGGAATCGATCAAAAAGTGTTGTTTTATAAAAAATGTAGCAAAAAAAACTGATCCGCCTCCAACCCAATAAAGAATCCTTTGCCTTGAAAACTCATACCCAAGGATTAAACAAACCATGCAACTTATAATAACATGAATTGATGGAAACGCATTTTGGTATAGCCATGGGAAGGTAATCATTCCATGCATCCAAGCAAGTGGATTATCAGTACGAGTTGCTAAAATCTTTTCGCATGAAATAGGCCATATGATAAAGACAGTATAAGATATAAGAAGAAGAATAGTCGCAATTTGAATAAATGATTTTAATTTAGTTCTATCCGAAAGCATCAAAGGGAGAAATAATATAATATAATAAAAATAGTAAGGGATTATCATCCACCAAACAAATGGAATCACTGTATCAATATTAATAAGAAACTGTGGTGCCGGAATTGGAGATCGAATAAAAGGGATCAAAAAATAACATGCAGAAAAAACCCAAAAAGGAATCAATAATTTAATTCGTTCTATAAGGGACATTGATTACTGCTCATCCCATTCATAACCAGTGACCTTCCGAAATTTTTTATTGAATTCAATTGAATTATAATCTTGTAATGCTGGGCGAAAATAATACAGAACATAATAAGGCTGCTCATCGCTCACCCAAACTGAATCAGGAGCACCTAACATTTCAATTACTTCTGATTCCTTGGGATTTTCTTTTAAAAATTCCCAGATATCGTATTCTGTTAACAATTTTTCAGAAAGCGAATTGGGCCTATCTGTCGGTTGTTTTGTAGTGGGTGGTATAAAGGGGTCTGACATTCTAGGAGTACAGGCAGAAATCAGGATAATGATGCAAAATAATCGATTCATTACTATATAAAATACAATAACGTTCCCAATCCTTCAATGATCAGAAAAATTGATCAATTTATTATTTACAATATTCTAAAACACATTTACCGATTATCTTTTCTAATTTCTCCATTAATAAAAAGAATAAAGCATAAACACTAGGAGTGTAGATAATGAATAAAGAGAATAAAGAGAATAAAGACCGTTTTTATTATAATAAGGAATTTTTAGGTAGCCCTGAAGGGCGTTCTGTTCGATTATTATCCGAATATTATGGCCCATTTCAACGATTTAGGCGCAATAGAATCCAAGATACTATTGTCTTTTTTGGCTCCGCCAGATTGAAATCAGAAGAAGATGCAAAAGCTGCCTTGGCCAATGCGCCAAAAAATATTTCAAAAAAGAAAAAAACTATATTAAAAACGGATCTAGAAATGAGTCAGTATTACGAAGCGGCTCGAAAATTATCATTTAAAATGACCAAATGGAGCAAACAGCTCAAACATAAGAAAAAAAGGTTTATTATTACTTCCGGCGGTGGACCAGGAATTATGGAAGCGGCGAATCGCGGTGCAACAGAAGCTAAAGGATTGGCGGTTGGTCT
>CERL01108008.1_pt1 | contig 10091 bp, 10 predicted proteins | sample 530811 | NCBI WGS metagenome assembly CERL01 (sample SAMEA2620995, study PRJEB7988) | marine metagenome | isolation source: saline water (ENVO:00002010), including
AGCGGACATTCACTTGCAGGGATTCAAGTAAATATGTCCGACTTCAATTTGCGAAAAATAGATAGTGAAGCTGATGCCTATGAATCACGCAGATTATTCACTTCATTACCTTTAATTTCCCGTTTGCGCCAATTTATATCGCAACTCGTTGACATCTTTCGCTGGGGAGCACCCGTACATTCGCCCGTATTCACGACTAAACTGGGAGGGACTTTCGTAACCAACCTGAAATGCCGCAGTTGCAGCGTCGAGGTGCTCGGTTAGCATTAAACGTCTGGCTTCCTGAAGTCGAACTTGCTTTATATATTGCAGCGGACTCATCGCAGTCATATTTCGGAAATGGTGGTGAAACGTTGAGACGCCCATATTAGCGACCCGAGCCAGATCCTCCACCCTGATATGTTCTGAAAATTGAGATTTGAGCCATGCGATTGCCTTTGCCACCTGATGCGTTTGCGTACCCATTGCGGCGAGTTGCCTAAGCTTTTCACCCTGGTCCCCGACAAGCAAACGATAAAATATTTCTCGTCTTATCATGGGCGCGAGCATCGGAATATTTGTACTCTCATCAGCCAAATCAAGTAGTCGTTGAAACCCGCTGATTAACGCTGGTGTTAGTTTACCCGTTGCCATACCACGATCTGAACGTTGCCCCTTGGGAGGCGGTAGTTGGCTGTCCGCCATCAATTGCGTGATGTCCTGATAGTCGAAAGTCAGCTTAAGACCAAGATAAGGATGTTCGGCACTTGCTTCCGTGATTTGAGCTACTACCGGTAAATGAACACCTGAAAACAAATAGTGCTCTGTGTCATAAAAGAAGGTTTCCTCACCTAATTGAACACGCTTTGCTCCCTGTGCAATCAGACACACACTGGGTTCATATGCGCCGGCCATCGGAATGTTCGCGTCAATTTTCTTGAATACCGTCAATCCAGGAACATCTGTCGGGCAGTAATCATCGTGTACGGTCAGCTTCGAAATGCTTGATGCTAAGTGCTTCATATTGTTTACATGGGTAGGATCGGTTTTCATCTTTATGCCACATTACAGATGTTTCAGATACAGTCAGTATAGCCACCCTGTAGGCGCTAATACATAGATCTAATTTGTACTCAGAGAAATAGGCAATTATTGAACAGAATTTGATTACTGACTTTTTCTCGCCGTTACTATCCTTAAAAGCATGAGATTAACTCTTGGTGTGTGAGCGCTATTTGGCACATTTTTAAGTATCGGGAAAAATATGAAATCACTGGTTAAAACGGCTGCATTCCTACTGTCGGCAAATCTATTGTCTGCTGAAGTATTGTCGGCGGACTATCGACAGAATCCATTTACGTTGACCTACAAAGGGGCCATTACGAAAAACGTTGAGGGTAAGGTCAATATTCATGCGGTGAGTTATAAATTAAATAACATCGACATCGCCGCGAATGTGTACACTCCACCTGGTTTTGACCCGTCGAAACAATATCCTGCGATTGTCATCGCTCACCCTAACGGTGGTGTGAAAGAGCAGGTTGCGGGGCTGTATGCTCAACGACTATCGGAACAAGGCTACATCACCATCACTGCTGATGCCGCTTACCAAGGTGCCAGCGGAGGTGAGCCTCGAAATATTGATAAACCGGCTAACCGTATTGAAGACATCCACGGCATGGCGGACGTCATTTCTACCTACCCTGGGGTTTCAACATCCAAGATTGGACTTCTTGGCATTTGTGGTGGCGGTGGCTACTCCCTTAAAGCAGCGCAATCCGACAAACGTTTCAAATCCATCGCGACACTTAGCATGTTTAATTCTGGACGTGTTCGCCGAAACGGTTACATGGACTCTGCGCTAGATACCATTCAGCAACGTTTAACGTCCGCTTCTGAAGCGCGAGAAATCGAAGCCAAGACTGGAGAAATCCGTTATGTCGGTGATGCAAAGCTAACCGACGAACAAATTGCAGCCTTGCCCTTCGATCTTTACCGACAAGGATTCGAATATTATGGCAAAACCCATGCCCATCCAAATTCGACTTTTCGCTATACAGAGAGCAGTTTGTTGTCGCTGATGAATTTTGATGCGGCGACGAATATGGATCTTATTAATCAGCCCTTATTGATGATTGCCGGTAGTAAAGCGGATTCATTGTACATGACCAAAAACGCGTTTGAATTAGCGACCAAGTCTGAGGATAAGCAATTATTTCTTATCGAGGGTGCTACACACATTGAGACCTATTGGAATCCTGAATACGTTTCAAAAGCCATGACGCAACTCAGCCACTTCTTTGATGACGTATTGAAGTAAGGAGTTAGTGACATGATTTCGATCATAAGAAGCTATCGTTCGTTGACTCTAGTGGCGTCAACAGTTCTGGTACTGAGTGCATGTAGCACTACCTATAAGACAAATGACTCAGCATCCCCTTTAATGCTCGCAGAACAAGGTAGTTTCGCAGTGGGTGGTACTGTCATTCAAAAAGAAGGGGAATTTGATCCGATAAAATTGACGTCTGCCGGGCAAACGTTACATGGCGATCACGCTTATGTCTTTTATCAAATTCCAGTCAATGAACGAAAATACCCGTTAGTAATGTGGCATGGTTTCGGGCAGTTCTCGAAAACGTGGGAATCTACACCAGATGGCCGTGAAGGTTACCAGAATATATTCCTACGCAAAGGGTACGGCGTTTATTTGATTGACCAACCCCGGCGTGGTAACGCCGCAAAAGGCACACAACCTGGTAGCTACGAGCCGATTCCGAATGAGCAAATGTGGTTCAATACTTTTCGCGTTGGTACATGGCCTGACTACTTCCCCAATGTACAGTTTCCGACAGATGAAGCGTCGTTAGAACAATATTTTCGACAAATGGTGCCTGATGTCGGCCCTATCAATATCAATGTAAATGCTGATGCGGTTGAAGCCTTATTTACCAAGATTGGCGATGGCATCCTGGTTACCCATTCACACAGTGGTGGCATGGGGTGGCAGGCAGCCATGCAGAGTCAGCACATTAAGGCCATTGTTTCTTATGAACCCGGTAGTAACTTTGTTTTCCCTGAAGGCGAAGCGCCTGCCCCCAAGCAGAGTAGCAGTGGTCTATTAACTGCGGTAGAGGTTCCTTTGGATGATTTTAATAAGCTGACTCAGATCCCAATTGTTATTTATTACGGTGACAATATTCCTGAAAAACCCAGTGAATTGCCTGGCGAAGATGGCTGGCGAATCAGGCTTGAGATGGCTTATGAGTGGGCTGATACCATAAACCAACATGGTGGAGATGCTACCGTTATTCACCTTCCCCAAATAGGTATTTATGGCAACACACACTTTCCATTTTCAGACCTGAATAACAACGAAATAGCAACGCTTATGTCGGATTGGTTGCATGAGAAAGGTTTAGATTAAAAGTACACGAATCATTCTATTACGGGAGGAAATCATGTCGCAAAGTATTAGTTTATCGTTAAAACAGGTCATCGTAACGCCGCTTCTTGGGTTATTTGCGTTGTTCGTCAGTGCCGTCGATGCCACAGAAGAAAGTCAGTCTCTAGACAAACGCCAAGCCGCTATGATTCCGATTGCTGCACTCACGGCATCAGGCGATGTACAAACGCTGAATGAAGCGCTCAAGGCTGGGTTGGAAAATGGGTTAACCGTCAACGAAATTAAAGAAATTTTCATCCACTCTTATGCGTATGCAGGGTTTCCCCGTGCACTAAACGGCATTATGACTTTTATGGATGTGGCTTCAAAACGAAAAGCGCAGGGAATGACCGATGAGGTAGGCAGAGAAGCGACACCGCTTCCGGATGATTACAACGCGGATAGTTATGGTCATCAGGTTCGCAATGCACTGGTAGGGCGAGATATGTCCAATCGCAAAACGGGCTACGCGGGCTTTGTACCAACTATAGAGACATTTCTCGTAGAGCATTTATTCGCAGATATATTTTATCGGGACGTACTAACCGTTAAAGACAGAGAGCTACTCACTATTAGTATGCTTTCTGCGATACCGGGGGTTGAAGCCCAATTGACGTCGCACATGAAGTTATCACTAAGGGTCGGTTACAGCCCCGCACAGTTGCTCGAATTCACACGCATTCTAAAGGACTCCGTGAGTCAGGACAGCGCAATAAGAGCCAGTCACGTTCTTAGTAGTGTTGCGAATATCGATGTGAACAACGAAACCACTAAGCACGTCACTGTGAGCACTGATTCAACAGTTACACAAGGCTCACCAACTAACTTTAGCGGTGTAGCGAAAGTCAGTTCTCGGTTCACGTCGCCAATAAAAGGCCATTATCGCGGAGCATTGGTGGAGTTTGAAGCGGGAGCTCGTACTGCCTGGCATACCCACCCGAAAGGCCAAACACTCATCATTATCTCAGGAAAAGGACTGGTTCAGAATGAAGGTGGGGATATTCAGCAGATGTTACCGGGTAATGTTATCACTATCCCACCCAATACCCGGCATTGGCACGGTGCTGCGCCAGATTCATTCATGTCACACATCGCAATTTCAACGCCAGACAATGGCGAGACCGTAACCTGGATGGAGTTGGTCTCGCAGGAACAGTCTCATTAATAATTTTAACCTGATTTGACCGGAACAGTTTTATGCAAAACAGAAGACAATTTCTTTTATCGGGGGCGAGCCTGGCGGCTGCATCACTGCTGAGTACCAATATACAGGCGTCAACCTCTGAACAAAAGAAGCGCACAATTTCAACAAGTCCAAACACACGAAAGCTTGGCAAACTGCAAGTTTCGTCTATTGGATTGGGCGTTCAGAACATGAGCCGGAAGTACGACACATCGGTTCCCAATCGACAGGAAATGCATCAAGTGATCCGAAGCGCCTACGAGGAGGGAGTCACATTTTTTGATGCGGCTGAAGCGTATGGTCCCTTCGAAGTCGAACGTATTCTTGGTGAAGGCGTTAAACCGTTTCGGGACAACATCGTCATTGCCACCAAATTTGGCTGGAATATTGACCAACAGACCGGGGAGAGATTACCGGGATTGAACAGTCGCCCTGCCCATATCAAGATGGTTGTCGAAGGCATGTTATCGAGGTTACAAACGGACCGTATTGATTTGCTTTACCAGCATAGAGTGGACCCCGATGTACCCATTGAAGATGTGGCCGGTGCAGTAGCAGATCTGATGAACGAAGGAAAAGTCCTGCACTGGGGGCTATCAGAAATGGGCATCAATACACTCAAACGCGCACATGCGACCTTACCTGTTAGTGCCGTACAAAGTGAATATTCGATGTTATGGCGCGGTCCTGAAAAATCTGTTTTGCCGTTGTGCGAGAAATTGGGCATCGGCTTTGTTCCCTGGAGTCCGCTGGGAGTACAGTTTTTAACAGGATGGATTGACGAAAATACTCGTTTTGCACAAGGCGATTTTAGAGCTACGGAGTCTCGATTTAATCCTGAAAACCTCGCTCATAATATGTCACTCGTAAAGCTATTAATGCAATGGTCTGAACGAAAAAATGCATCACCAGCGCAAATCGCGCTTGCCTGGTTACTGCATCAGAAACCCTGGATTGTACCAATACCAGGAACAACCAGTTTGGCACATATGCAGCAAAACACAGCTTCAAGAGATCTTTCTTTCTCTACGGCAGAGATGCGCGAGCTAAACGATTCGCTGGCTTCAATCACGATACAAGGCCAGCGACTACCCGACTTTGTTCAGGTGTTTTCTGACGTTGAAGCACCTGAAAAACTCTGATCAAACCCCATACCCCGGAGACACTATGAAATCAATAATCCCAGCACCATTTTGGCTAATGTTACTGCTATCGGTTTTTCCATTCGGCTCTGTGATGGCACAGCAAAGCCCTCAAGTGAACTTACAAGCCGAAATGCCTGCCGAAGGCGGCATGCAGAAAACAGAGGAAATACTTTCGGCCTTGTCAAAACAAAAATGGCAATGGATGGCTGACAAAAATGTCGATGCCCTTGCTCCTTTGTTTCACAAAGAATCAAAATTTGTCCATATGAGCGGTTCCTGGAAAAAAGATCGTGAGTTAGAAATTATTAAAAGCGGCAGTATTTGGTACCAAAATACCGTTGTCCATGACTGTGATGTGGAAATTGTTGGTCAAACCGGTGTTGTCTGGAGCCGCATTACCTTAGATGCCCATGTGCGTGGCCAGGACGTTTCAACCGAATTTACCACCACGGAAGTCTATGTAAACACCGCCGGAAATTGGCAGTTACTTGCCCTGACCTTCAGTAGTGTGCGTGACACTCACAAAATTGAGCACTAAGGGCTGCCGGTAACGTGGCCTGCGATACTCAATGACTAACAACGAAAATTAAGCCGTTTTAGACAAACAGCAGACGGTCAACGCCTGATTAACAGGCAATAATAGAATTGGCTAAAATAAGCGACGAATGAGCAAAAGCCAACTGTACTTTATCCTTGTTTAACAGATTTTTATGCATATTTGAACACCACATGTTTAGCTATTGTTGGTATTTCAAGATACTCATATGCAGCATTAACTTTTTTAATAAAATGCTCATCATTGGATAAAAGGAAATTACAAAATGATGCTATAGATGCGTGACTATTATCACTTGCTGCTGCAATAAATCGTCTTTCTTTGTGTACTTTTGAGTCAGGATAATACCCCAAAGTGTTTAACATATTATAAATAACCGTCACTTTTTGGTGTTTAAAATATGGCTGTTCTGGGTAAATAGGATTCTTCTTTAGTTGAAAAAACTCATCAATATCCATGTTTACTTGGCTATAAGTTGGGAGAGTTTTTAGTTTACCCCAAATTTTGACAAGCACATTTGGTGGTTCAATATTATTGAGTTGCTTGGGGCCAATTCCGACCTGTGAACGGAAATCTTTAATGCCATCCCAATTTTTATCATCTTCGATATTCTCAAGCATCATGCTTTCAGTTTTTTCTAATGTTGCTTTGTACTGGGAAATCATTTCCTGAGTGTAGCTTTGTAACTCGCTTTGAGTCTCTTCGGGAAACTCGTCAGAGTTATCCATTATTGATTCCATTAGCTCGGAGAATGCAGAGATTTGTTCATTATGAATATCATTTATGCTATCGCCTTTTCTTCCACCAGAGAATTTGAACAGCCATTGTTGCATTGCATATTCTATGTCGACACTATCGTCAATATTTTCACAATATTCTTTATAGACAACAAAAGGATCACGATCTCTTATTGTGGCGTTGTCAGTGATAGCAAAGCTAGGCGGTTCAACAATTAATTTTAAATAGTTAGCTTTAAGATCTTTAAGCACGTTAAGGAAAATCTCTTCAAAACCTTTAGAACGTCGAATTTCCTTGAGCGTTTCATCTGAATAAACTACTTGATAATCTTTTATAAGCATTTGGCCGAATTCACCTACTCCTTGTTTCGTGAAAAAATCTAAAACATTCTGATCAAGGTAAACAGTTGGCTTTCTTTTGTATGGTGGAATTGACTCCATTGCTTAATCCTTTATGCATAACTTTCCAATAACGGGCGCAGACATGTGGGGCATAATGGCGAAGCCGCCCCACGTGTATGCGTCCCAGCGAACGTAGTGAGTGTGTTGATTGGGTTGTTATGCACGTGCCAATTCAGGTTGATAAACCACTTTATCAAGCTTTAAGTTTTCTGATGCGCTCAACTTGTTCAATGCTTCACTAAATTCTACTGAGAATAATCGTCTGTTTACACAATGTATTTTTACTAAAACTTCAGCACGGCTTGTTTTAACTAACGTAAATGAAGAGAGTAGCACTTCTCCCGTTTGAATAGGAAGTAAAACACTGGGCTCGAGTAACTTACCAAACAGTGAACATTTATAGAAATTAAGAACTTTGTCTGAAACTTCTCGCTGAATTAAGTTGTATTCCGAAAGCTGTTTATCAAACGCGGTATGAACATTTTTAGGAACTGCTTGTAAACACGCCTTAATTGCGATGTGTTCGTGAACACTTAGTCGAGCTTTGCTATGAAATAATTTTAAGAGCAATGATTTCAAAATTTACACTCTAGTGCATAACAATTTAATAGCGCGCAAATCGCGCGTTTTTCTCCCGAGCGTGTGCTCGTTTTAATCTATAGTGCCATCGTTTCAAGTTTACTGAAAGTCAAAGAATACAAAGGTTGCGCATAATTGGAGCTAATTATGTTTAGGACAAAACGCGCGATTGGGTCGTTTTCCTGAATATAGGGGAAAGGTCGGTACAACTGTATATGCAAACAGATATCTAACTCTCAACTTCCGGTTTACGTACTTTGCTGCCTAACCTCGAACACTGACGGGCTTTAATAAACAAAATATAGTCACCACTACTTATAAGTTTGAGTTGAGCCTTGCGCTCAAGTGGTTGAGTGTATCGCTAACCTTAGTTGAGGATGAACGCACTGGAAACTTCAGGGTTCTTTAAACATCGTTGTAAGCAACCTTTCTCGTAGCGTTTTTCCGCTCACTTCGTCAATTAGAATAGTTAACAGCACATAGCCTATGTTGCCATAGTGCCATTTAATGTCTGGCGCATGGGCAAGAGGCAACGTTTTAACAAGAACGTGAAACTCTTCCACCGTAAGATAGTCTTCATTGCCAATACGAAACGGGTTACCCGATACAGCGGAAGACATCAATAAGGTCATAGGGTCCGCATCCCAAAAACGTATTCCACACCTTCGTCTTCTAACGCTTTTACAAACAAGTCAGACGCTTTCATGTGCTCCTCTCTCCTTTTAAGCTAAAAAATAATAGAGATCTTCGCTACGAGAAACCATCATAGGGATTTAAGACAGATAAAAAAATGCCCGCGAGCAAGCGCGGCATAATTTCAATGAAGGAAGAGGCGTGTTTATTCGCTAATAATAATACGTTTATAGGCAAGTAATGAGCCGTCTTCATTCTGTTCTATATCGAACAGGTAATCGTTATAGTCACTGCCAAAAACCGTATCTTGCCCTAGCAATGTATAAGGCTCTCCATGATGACTGTAGTCAACATGATTAGTACAAATGTCCTGACAAAACGCGTCAGTAAAGCCGAACTGAGAAATCAACTGATCATTGTTATTGCGACGAATGCGGAAGTGAATATGTATTGCTCTACTGCTATACCAACCAGGGAAGCAACTTTTTAGATTAACTCTGCCGCTGGAATCTGTTACCGCAATGCCTCGAAACCATTTGGCGCTCAGTGCGTCAGATTCATTGTCGGTACAGAAAGAGGAATTAAAATTGCTGCTGTCCGCACTGTCACTTGTATCACCAGAATAAATACCGTCAACATCACAGTGCCATACTTCAATTTCGTAGCCAGAAAGCGGATTACAACTTTCATCGATAAGCTGAAGACACAACATCATCGGTAGCCCGGTTTGCTCTTCGGAGATATCATCAAGATAGTCACTTTGAAAATAGCAAGGGCCTTCCGTTTGCGCGCCAGTTAGCGCAACGCTGCATACTGAACTGCTCTCGAACAAAGAATCATCTGGGAAGTCAGATACCATTGAGGCAGTGCCGCCACTTGCCCAGCCATCGGTACTCGTATCACTGCCATTATCGGTGCTATCGTCAGACCCAGTGGAACCATTTGTGTCAGAAGTGGTGGAATTAGAATCAGAACTACCGCAACCCCATAAGCCAATAGCGATAGGCGCTAGGGTAAGTCCAGCTGCCGTTTTAATGAAACGACGTCTCTTCAATGTTGTTTTATTATCTCGCTCTAAGGTCATTATTATGTTTCTTAAAAGTTGTGGTATTTGTAAAGACTACCTATACACAATTGCGTTCTACTCTTTACGCAAACTTTACGAGAGCTGACCAAATTATTAACTCAACATTGCGAATATTAGGCTCCATTGCTTTGCGACTTCCATTGTTCAAGTGCCTGTTGGGTCGCTTTGTCTACATTCGCTTTATTTTCAAAAATCCACCAACGCTCCATAATTCTTACATTCTTCTGATTTGCTTTGTAAAAAATATCAGCGACATCTCCGACAAAGGGAATAAGTTCCTTTTCAATGTAATCTAAGAAAGCATCCGCTTTACCGCTGGGTACATCGGCAGTTGCGTGTGGGGTAGGC
>CERL01019044.1_pt1 | contig 10054 bp, 10 predicted proteins | sample 530811 | NCBI WGS metagenome assembly CERL01 (sample SAMEA2620995, study PRJEB7988) | marine metagenome | isolation source: saline water (ENVO:00002010), including
CTCACACCATCTTCCAACTGCTCTCTCTCATCTGCATTACCATGCACGAGAAATCCGAGCGCTTCTCTGAGTGCTAGGGCTCCGAGTTCAGAAAGCCTAGACATCAGTTCTGATGCGCTATCGCCATCGAAGATGGGTTCAGAGAGCTGATGGATTATCGGCCCTGCATCCATGGCCTCAACCATGCGCATGACCGTGACTCCTGTCTGCCCGTGCCCGCGTATAATCCCCCAGTTTACAGGTGCTGCTCCTCTCAGCTGAGGAAGAAGTGAAGCATGTACGTTGATCGATCCGAGCGAGGGAAGATCTAATATTTCACGCTTCAGGATATGCCCGTAAGCCACCACCACCGAGAGATCAGGCCTCAACTTCCTGATTTGCTCAATAAACTGCTCGCCCTGAGGACGAACAGGAGCCAGCACCTCATAGCCCAAAGCAAGTGCCTCTTCTTTTACCGGTGACCTCTTGATGCGTCGTCCACGTCCGGCAGGTCGATCGGGTTGTGTAACAACTCCCACGACTTCTACACCATCTTTCGCGAGAGCCTTCAGAGACGGGACCGCAAAATTAGGTGTTCCCCAGAAGAGAATTCTCATCGCACTCACTCAATCCTCTTCAGCCTGAATCTTTTTCCACTTTTTCATGAGGATACGACGCTTGAGTGCACTGATCCGGTCAACAAACAATATGCCATCGAGATGATCTATCTCATGCTGTAGCACCCGAGCAAAATACTCCTCAGCTGGGAATTCCAGGTCTGCACCATCAACCCCAACCGCCTCTACCCTGATAGCTGTTGATCGCCTTACAAACTCATCAAGGTCAGGGATACTCAAACAACCCTCTCGCTCCTTATTACTAGCCGCGCTCTCCCAAGTCACACGTGGGTTGATTAGAACCAAGTGCTGACGTTCTATATCCCCCTCTCCCTCACCCTGCTCTCTCGTCGATGTCGTAAGATTGATTACAATCACCCGCTTCGAGCATCCGATCTGAGGGGCAGCAAGACCGGCCCCTCCAGCGTGGTACATCGTCTCGAGCAGGTCGCGCGTGAGCGACATCAGCTCGTCGTCGAAGGCGTCCACCTCAGATGCGACCGTCCGAAGGATCGGGTCGCCCATCATGACAATTGGCTGTATAGCCACGAAGTGAGTCCCTACTCCTCTTGCGGGTTGCCTTTATGATCGAGCACCGCTGCTATGCGGCTACGGTCCACAGTGACCCTCGTAGTCTCTCCGGTCCTCACTGTGAGCTGGGTCTCTTCAACGTGAACGATTTTCCCGATGATACCACCCGCAGTCACGATGTCGTCACCCTTCTTGACCGAGGACAACATCTCCTCGTGTCGCTTTCTCTCCTTCATTTGTGGCCTGAACAGCACGAAGTATATGATGGCCATAAAACCGACAATTTGGATGGCGAAACCTAGATTCACTGAAGATCTCCGTGCGGGGTTAAATGTGATCCGACGATTCAGCGCCGGAACTCCTATATTGCTCAAGCCACCCTCGTGACCAAGACCGGAACGTGCCTTCAGCAATCCGACGTCGCGACTCCTCACTCAACGCTGCAAGAAAGCGAAGATTGTGGATCGAGAGCAGTCGCACTGCGAGCCACTCTGACGCGACAACCAGATGGCGAAGGTAAGCCCTGTCGTAGCAGGAACATGTGTAACAGTCACACTCAGTATCGAGCGGGCGGGTATCTTCACGAAACCGAGCCATCTTCAAGTTGACCTGGCCTTCTTGGCTCGTCCAGGCAGCACCGTGTCGAGCATTTCTAGTTGGTGCAACGCAATCGAATAAATCACAGCCACGGGCAACCGCTTCGAGTAGATCATCAGGGTAGCCAACACCCATAAGGTATCTCGGCCGATTCATCGGCAGTTCATCATGAAGAAGTTCCAGGACTCGCCACATGTTGTCCTTGGATTCCCCAACGCTTAGGCCGCCAATTCCATAACCAGTCCAGTCTGCTATGTCCATAAACTGGCGAGCATGCTCCCGGCGTAAATCATCATAGATGTTGCCTTGCAATACTGGAAATAATGTTTGCTGGGGAGATTCACCCCGCTCTTCAAGTTCTTGGAAACGCGAGCGACACCGTTCGAGCCATTCTATTGTCCTAATATTCGATACGCTCACATACGAATGATCTGCGCCACCGGGTGGACATTCGTCTAACGCCATGATCACATCGGCTCCAAGTATGCGCTGAATGTCTATGACGGATTCTGGAGTAAATGCATGCTTGGACCCATCAATGTGACTCTGGAACTCTACCCCATCGTCGTGCAATTCCCGAATCTTAGCCAACGAGAATACCTGGTAGCCTCCCGAATCGGTAAGAATCGGACCATCCCATCGCATGAACTCGTGCAGTCCTCCCAAATCACGAACTAGTTCATGCCCTGGCCGCAGGTAGAGATGGTATGTATTGGCGAGTACCATCTCTGCTCCAAGTGCACTGACCTCATCCATAATGAGGCCTTTCACAGTACCTAGCGTTCCGACCGGCATGAACGCCGGCGTTTGCACCTCGCCGTGGGGTGTGGAAAATTTTCCCTGTCGGGCAGCACCTTCAGTGCTCTCGATTTTGAAGTCGAACATGGTGGATAAAATCTAACCACTGCTCGTTCGAATACAGTCTAACCTTATTTTAGCAGCAATATTCGACACGATCGTTGACCACAGGATGAGTATAAGAAGTAAGGTTAATGGTGATCCACGACCGCCATAGCGTCTCCGTACGAATAGAACCTGTAACCAAACGCGATCGCCTGTTGATAGGCTGCCATAGTGTTGTCATACCCTGTGAACGCAGCCACAAGCATCAGTAATGTGGACCGCGGGAGATGAAAATTAGTCAGCAGACAATTTACAATCTGGAAATTGAACGGGGGACGTATGAAAAGCTGCGTGGTTCCTGACCCAGGTCGTACAAGTCCTCCCTCTTCCACAGCCGATTCAAGTGTTCTGACCACGGTTGTCCCTATCGCCCAGATCCGCCTGCCTGCCATGATAGACTTATTGATCGCGTCAGCGGCTTCCTCTGATATATGATAGTGCTCCTCGTGTAATTCGTGCTCTGCTGGATCTTCAACCGCTACAGGGCGAAAAGTCCCGATCCCAACGTGAAGCGTCACGGCAACTCGACGGACTCCGTGTTCCTGCAAGCGTGTTAGTAAATCCTTTGTGAAATGGAGCCCGGCCGTGGGTGCCGCTATCGAACCAGACTCACGAGCGTACACAGTCTGATATCGCTCTCGATCAATTGGCTCATCCGAGCGGCCAATGTAGGGAGGCAGGGGCATATGGCCGTGTTTGTTGATTACAGCCTCTGGTGTGAGGTCCGAGACAAGCCTGACCAGCCGACCACTTTCCGGTGCCGAATCTAAGATTTCCACTGTTAGGTCAGGCGCGACAACTACCGTCCGGCCAGGCTTGAGCTTTGATCCCGGTCGCACTAGAGCTTCCCAAACATAAGGGTCACCTGAATCGGCTGATGGCCTCACGAGCAGAACTTCCGAGGGGGCTCCAGTTGATTTCCTTCCTAGTAGCCTCGCCGGCAGCACTCTGCTTTCATTGACGACAAGCACATCACCTGGCTCGAACAACTCGACCATATCCCTACACTGCAGGTGGCGGAATTCAGGAAAGTTGTCTTCTCCCGGTGAGAGAGCATCCGCTGGACGCGCCACCACAAGTAGCTTGCTAGCATCCCGAACCGATACAGGGTATTTCGCCACACGTTCGGGTGGAAGTTCGTACTGGTAGTCGGATACGCGCGAACCGTTAGGCGATAACGTCACTGAAGCGAACTAACCAAGTCCCGTCTCACGACCCGTCGGTAAAGAGCGATTCCTGAGCATTTAGATTGCCGTCTGGGATTGTGTAACCGAAACGGCGGAATGCTCGAGGGGTCGCGACACGTCCCTGAGAAGTCCTCATCAGAAACCCCTCCATAATCAAGAAAGGCTCATAGACCTCTTCCAGGGTGGTCGCATCCTCACCCATGGCAACAGCTAACGAATTCAGTCCTACAGGTCCTCCCTCAAATTTCTCGATGAGTGTTTTGAGGACACGTGCATCCATTTCATCCAAGCCATACTCATCGACATCGAGCATCTTTAGTGCATCCTGCGCGACTTGCCCATCAATCTTCCCTTGGGCACGAACTTGAGCAAAGTCTCGGACCCTCTTTAGTAGTCGGTTTGCTACTCGGGGGGTACCGCGAGCCCGTCTCGCCAACTCAATAGCCCCTTCTTCATCCGTCTCTACATCCAAGATCTCAGCACTCCGACGGACGATGGTCACGAGCTCTTCAGCCGGATAAAAATTCAGTCGATGCACGATACCAAAGCGGGCACGCATTGGAGCTGTCAACAATCCGAAACGAGTAGTGGCTCCTACGAGGGTAAAGGGTTCCACCTTCATCGTCATCGTTTGAGCTTTTGGCCCGTCTGAGAGGCGTATATCGACCTGCCAGTCCTCCATCGCAGGATAGAGAAACTCTTCAATGACCGGACGTAGCCGGTGAATCTCGTCGATAAAAAGGATATCCCCTTCCCGCTGGTTAGTCAGAATACCAACTAAGTCGGCCGGTTTCTCGAGTATGGGGCCTGACGTCGTCTTTATGTTGACACCCATCTCTCGAGCAAGGAGCGCGGCTAAGGTCGTCTTGCCAAGGCCCGGAGGTCCATGGAACAGGATGTGATCAAGAGGCTCACGCCTCTGTTTTGCGGCTTCAATCGAAATTGACAGTGCTTCCTTGACCTTACCCTGCCCGATGAACTCCTCTAGCTGTCTGGGTCGCAGAGTTGGTCCACTTGCTGAGTCTTCGGTGAGTGACTCGGGTGTTGTTATATGAGTGTGCTCAGTCATACGGAAATCTCCCCGAAGCCCAACACTTCATGCAAGAGATAGACCGAGCACTCAAGACCCACACACCCTGGTCGCTCTGTTACGGCATTGTAGGAATGTCCTGTAAAATCAGAGGTTGCTCGACTCAAGATGCTCATAATCAAGTTGCTATAAGTTCAGGTAGCCGAAAGAGCTCGCCGAACCAACTCTTCAGTCGAGTCCGGAACCTCATCCTCCAATACCGCGCGGACCGCAGTATCAGCCACTGAAAATGAGTAACCCAGGTTTACTAAGGCCTGCACAGCGTCTTGCGCGCCACCGGTTACGCCATCCACTACAGGGGTCACAATTGCAAGGTCTGCAACCTTATCTGCAAGATCGAGTGCGATTTTCTCTGCCTTCTTCTTTCCTATGCCGCTCACCTGCTGAAGCGCAGTGGAGTCTTTCTCGACTAGAGCCCTTGCAAGACGCTCAGCCGAATAGGTTGACATCATCGCGAGAGCAAGCTTCGCACCCACCCCTGTAGCAGTCAGCAGTCTCTGGAAAAGTAGTCGCTCGTGAGCGTTGGAAAACCCGTACAGAGCGATAGAATTCTCAGTCACGACCTGTAGGGTACGCAATTCAACCGAGCCACCCGGAGATGGAAGCCCCTGCAAAACCGTGATTGGGACCTCCACCTCGTAGACGACTCCTCCCGAAGTCTCGACTTCTACACATGCAGCATCTCGGGATAGGATTTTTCCTTGAAGACGTGAGATCATAGATAGAGCTCTCCGGGAAAGCTGCCGAGAAGGCAATGACAGAGAGCTGTTGCGACCCCGTCCGCGGCATCTGCAGGCTTCGGGGGTTCTTTGAGTTTAAGCTTCTGCTTCACCATGAAACCAACCTGGTCTTTGGTCGCATTACCACTCCCGACGACAGCTTTCTTAATCTGCCGAGGAGCGTACTCTGCAACAGCAACCTCGTGGAGCGCCGCAGCCAAGAGAATAGCCCCTCGAGCGTGTCCCAGCTTGAGGGAACTCTGGGCGTTCTTACCGTGGAAAACATCCTCGACAGACATTACGAAAGGTTGGTGACGTACGATCAAGGCCACAATCGCTTCATAGATCTCTCGGATCCGGTCTGCAAGAACATGATCAGGTGATGTTCGAATAACACCGCATTCTACAAGGGCAACCGCACCACCTTCCCGGCGCGTGACTAAGCCATAGCCAGTAACCGCGGTCCCAGGATCAACCCCCAAGACCAGGACTTCGTTGGGTTTCTCCGTCACATCGCCTCTGCGATGATGTCCTCATCAATATCTGCATTCGAGTGAACCTTCTGCACGTCATCCAACTCCTCTAACATTTCAAGAAGCTTGAGCATCTTCTCCGCGTCCCGCCCCGTTACCGCAACTTCATTCTTAGCAATTCGAGTGAGTTCAACCGAAGTGGGCTTAATTCCTGCTTCCTTAATTCCATCCTGAACAGACACGAAATCAGCAGCTTCCGTAGTCAATATGAATTCATCCTCATCTGCAATCACATCTTCTGCACCCGCTTCTATGGCTACTTCAAATAAGGAATCCTCATCGTACTGTCCCGCATCAATCACGATTTGGCCTTTACGGTCAAATTGCCACGCAACCGAGCCGTCTGTCCCCAGGCTACCATCGTATTTAGTTAGTGCGTGACGTACCGCTGCTACAGTGCGATTTGTATTGTCCGTAAGGCACTCGATGAAAAGCGCCACCCCACCGGGCCCATATCCTTCGTAAGCGACCTCTTCATAATTGACACCTTCGAGTTCGCCCGTGCCCTTCTTGATTGCTCGCTCGATATTCTCAGCCGGCATGCTCGCAGCCCGGGACGTATCGACCGCAAGCCGAAGGCGGGCGTTGTAATCCGGCTCCCCTCCCCCATCTCGTGCTGCCACCGTGATCTCACGTATTAGCTTGGTGAAAAGTGCGCCGCGTTTTGCATCATTGACGCCTTTCTTCCGCTTAATCTTTGACCACTTGTTATGGCCAGCCACTAAACCTCCATTTGTTCGTTATCGCTCATTTTCAGTCAGGCACCTGAAGGTATGTGAGCGTGGACAGACGGACCAACGTTCCAAAACCTCTTGCGATCTAACACTCAAGTACATCGTGCCTGACGTAGCCCAGGAACGTTCAATTTGCTGACCCTAACAAAAAGAGTTAACGGCCAAGTGGAGTAGCATCACCATCTTCTAGGCCAAGAGCCCATCGTATACCACCTATGAGATGTGCGCGGAATACGGGGTCATTGCCCCAAATATCGTCGCGGTGACCAAGTGAGGTGTAGAACGAGCGCCCTTTCCCAAAGTTTTGAACCCACGACTGAGGATAATCACCCCCTAATTCGATCTCTTCTAACCCAGAGATGTCAGTAGCCTCAGTATCAATGCTAAGTAGTACACGTACCCGGTTACGCGAGAAGCCGAGCGGTATGCGATTACCGAAGAGTATATCCACATTTTCCTGCGGCCGATCTTCATGCCAAGCGGAAGTACCGAACTGGTAAAACTCATCCATGATCGGCCAACTCGCACCCAACATTTTCGTCGCTGGATGCTCTAAGTCTTCTACCGTTAGTACGACGATGTGGTTCTGGCTAACCGTCCTACGAAAATACGCACCCAGCATCTCACCGAATTCAGGATAGTTGTAGAGGGTTAAGGAAGCGTTATGGACACCAACAAAACCACCTCCATTCCTTACGAAATCTAGCAGCGCCTTCTTCTGTGAGTCCTCGAGTGGGAGATTCCCATTCGTCATCATCATCAACCCATCAAACTGCGCCAAGTAATCGGGTGTGATCATCGACAAGTCGAGTGCTTGCTGGTCCTGCAGATAGCCTTGGAGGGTAGTGAGCTCATAACCCGCTGCAGGGGCCCAAGAAGCAAGCGCTTCCTCGGCTGGCTGAAGGCTCGTGTGTTTATAGAGCCCAGCATGTGTAAGAAAAAGCAGTTTCTTAGGAGCTTCCTGTTGAAGTTCTTGCAGGAACGGAGACCGACCGACTGCCTCGTTCGTGAATAGCAAAAAGCTCAGGCTGGTAATCCCTATCAATGTCAGGTTCAAGGCGAATCTCATGACACACCTCCACTGAGTCGCGTTAGGCAGGTTGGCCCCAAATAGCCAAGATGAGGTTTTCCTAGGACCGCGCCAGGCAATCCCTTTTGGGAAGCTACTAGCCTTGACACTCTAACATACCCTCGGAACGTTCTCCCAATACCGTCTCTTGGAGGCCCACATTCTCCGGCTCTTCTTAATCGTACTATTTATGGGCATTGGACCCTCGGTCGAATGCCAAGACGTCGATTGGCCAGTCTATGGAGGTGATCCCGGGGGAATGAAGTACTCCGCCCTAACGCAAATCGACCGGGAAAGTGTCACTGGGCTCGAGGTCGCATGGACATGGGATGCAGAAGAGCAGCCAGTGGCAGGTTCCAGTTTGGCATTCAGGGGTGAGCGTGTCCGACCTGGACGCTTCGAAGCCACCCCCATCGTCATCAACGACACGATGTATGTGAGTACACCGTATAGTCGTGTTGTCGCTCTCGATGCACGCACTGGAGAAGAATACTGGAGCTATGACCCACGTGCATACAGCTGGGGACAGTTGCCTCGTAACTGCGGCTTCTGCCACCGCGGGGTCGCGATGTGGAGCGACGGAAATCAGAGGCGGATTTTCATCAATAGTCGCTGGCACTTGATCGCATTGGATGCGGCCACCGGACAGCCAATCGAATCTTTCGGAGTAGGCGGAAAGATTGATCTCACTGAAGGACTGATCTGGGAAATCAACAAACTCCACTACACGAATACCTCACCCCCAGTCATCTGGAATGACCTAGTCATCCTCGGAAGCGGGATGCCAGATGATCGGGTATATCGCCGTAACCCTCCAGGGGACATTCAGGCGTTCGATGTACGGACGGGCACACAAGTCTGGTCTTTCCACACGATTCCACAGCCCGGTGAATTGGGTAATGACACCTGGGAGGACGAATCCTGGTCTTACACGGGCTCCACAAACGTATGGGCCCCCTTCACGGTCGATAGAGAACGCGGCCTCGTGTATCTACCCGTTGGTACGCCCAATGGTGACTACTACGGCGGGCACCGAAAGGGCTACAACCTATTTGCAGAGTCTCTCTTATGCTTAGACGCGCGAACAGGTGAACGTGTCTGGCACTTTCAGACCGTACATCACGGGATCTGGGACTATGACCCACCAGCACCCCCGAATCTTGTAACGATAGAAGTGGATGGACGTGTCATCGATGCGGTAGCTCTAATCACCAAATCTGGCTTCACGTTTGTCTTCGATCGAGTGACAGGAGAGCCTGTGTGGCCAATCGAGGAACGTCAGGTCTCTGTAAGTGACGTGCCTGGTGAGCGCACTGCCCCTACGCAGCCCTTCCCGACTAAGCCCGCCCCGTTCGCTAGGCAGGGTTTCACATTGGACGATGTGATCGACTTCACTCCGGAAATAAAGGCGGAAGCGATCGAACTGCTTGGATCTTACCGCCTAGGCCCACTCTTCACACCTCCATCTTTGGAGGGGACGGTTACAATGCCCAGTGCAACTGGGGCAGCGGGCTGGGGCGGAGCAGCATTTGATCCTAGGACGAATGTGCTCTATATCCCGAGTAAGGATCGCCCCCTAGTCCATCAACTGGTAGAACCTGAGCCAGGTACTGCAGATGCAAACTATGTGCAACGTTTACGGGGACTAACGGTCTCGGGACTTCCGATCCTAAAACCTCCTTACGGCACACTTACAGCGATCAATCTGAATTCTGGCGAGCACCTATGGCAGGTTCCACTCGGTGATCAGCCAGGAATCCGAAACCACCCTATGCTCGCCGGTGTGGAGTTGCCCCAATTGGGGCGCATGGGTAACGCCGGTCCACTCATCACAGCTGGAGGACTTGTTTTCCTGAGTGGTTATAACCCCCAAATCTACGCGGTGCATAGTGACACAGGCGAAACCATTTGGGAGGGTGATCTCCTGGGCAATGAAGGCACGGCAAACCCAATGACATACGAAACAAGCGATGGGCAACAATTCATCGTGATCGGCGTAACCGGCTCCAACTCAGACCGAGGCCTCATAGCGTTCGCTCTGCCAGACGAATAGCACTTGTGGCTAGAGAGCTGCACGGACGGACACTCCTACCTG
>CERL01003073.1_pt1 | contig 10051 bp, 12 predicted proteins | sample 530811 | NCBI WGS metagenome assembly CERL01 (sample SAMEA2620995, study PRJEB7988) | marine metagenome | isolation source: saline water (ENVO:00002010), including
TAAAATAAGGATAGAGAAGTGATGAATAAGAAACTCATCCTCATTACATTAGTTGCACTTTCCATAAACCTAGTGTCGTGTGGAGGAGGAGGTGGAGGCGGAAGCGATCAAGCAGCATCTCCAGCTGTAAATTCGACGACAGCGACACCTGTCGCTGAAAAAATCATTGTTGTGGGGGCTGGTTTAGCTGGTCTAACTGCTGCCAAGGATATGAAAGTCGCTGGTTTTGATGTGACGGTACTTGAAGCACGCGAGCATATTGGTGGCAGGACTTATACAGATCAAAGCACTGGTATTCCTTTGGAGATGGGAGCCCACTGGATTCTGGGTATTAATCAAAGTGCGACCTATGAATTAGCAGTTGAAGCGGGTGTTGCTGTAAGTGCTCCATTTACATGGAACTCCCAGGGTTGGGTTTTCGATGGCTCACCTTTCACTATAACCTCTGAAGATATAGATTTATTTAATCAAGAGCTTGCGACAGGCTGCCAGATAAATTATCAAGCACAAAGTAGTACTTCATTTGAAGAAATGGCTGAAACTAAGTATGAGAACGGTAATTTTCCCTATCTAAATCGACGTGAGTTTGATTATCTGATATCGACCTACATTGAAATTAGTTATGCAGGTGATGTTAGTCTTATGTCAGCTTCACAATGTTGGGAAGGATCGAACTACGTTGGCAATGATGTGACCATTCCCGATGGATACAGTCAATTATCCAGTTATCTTGCACAGGGACTGGATATTGAATTGAATACAGTAGTAACTGCCGTCACCTATGATAATCAAGGTGTAACGATTACAACCTCAAAAGGTGTATACAGCGCAGACAGGGCGGTGATGACTGTACCAATTGGTGTACTAAGATCTGGTGATATCCAATTTTCTCCTACACTACCACAGAGCAAACTTGATGCGATCAATCTTATTGGTTCAGGCACCATCAATAAAACCTATATGATTTTTCCTCATACTTTCTGGGATACAAATACTGTGTTGTTCCAATATATGAGTGATCCAAAGGGCCACTTTTCTGAATGGTATTCTTTTGATAATCTTGAGACCTATAGTGTATTGATGGCTTTCAATGGGGGGTCTGAAGCCATTGAAATGGAATCGTTGACTGATGAAGAAATTACTGCAGAGGCAATGACTATACTGCGTACTATGTTCGGCGCTGATATTCCGGAGCCTGTTGATGTCATTCAAACGCGCTGGAACTCAGATCCTTTTGCTAAAGGAGCCTATAGTTTTCTAAGAGCTGGTGCAGTTGCGGTCAGGGATCGAAATAATCTGGGTGCAAATGTTCTTGCACGGCTGTTTTTTGCCGGTGAAGCGACAAGTGTGGCCAATTATGCCACTTCGGAGGGTGCAATTCGGTCAGGGAGAAAAGCCGCTATCGATGTTATAAATTTTGCAAACTGATTCCTTCAGTAGTCGGTAGCATCATCCGTACAGCCTAAGTCTAATCATCTGCCTAAAATCAATAGATTTCAGCCTTCAGGAGCATTTTTAAGTACTGCCGTATGGGAACCATCAGGATTAATAGTTACTATTAGAGGTTTCCATTCTTCACCATCACAAATAAATAAAACACATCCTTCAACTTTTAAATCCCCATTTTTAAGAAGACTTAATTTTGCTTTAAAAAATTTACCTTCCTTGGGGCTATAGATCCGCCCTCCTTTAATGCTCTTATTTACATCAATGTCTTTTTTAAATCCTTCTAATAAATTAATTCCAATTAATGACCTTGATTGCAGTTCGGGGTTAGTGTTGTTGCTATCAAGAATACTTTTTGGATCAACACCTTCTTTAACAAAAATATATTCAATTTGTGCACACAACTCATTTTCACAGTGTTTAATTTGCACGATTGATTCTGATGTCAGCCAATAACCTAAAAGGGTTGCTTCTGTTGCAAAAATTGATTCAGCGATAATAATAATGAAGATCCAGTAAAAATTTATTTTTTTCATTTTTTAATAATATATATAGACTGTTTTAATATATAGTCTATTGAAAAAAGATAGGTTTTTTGTTTTTAAAATTTTATAACTTAAGGGAATATTATGAAAAAAATTATACTAGTCACCTTCATGCTAATAACTTTTAATCTATTTGCAGGACAGGCAGATAAGAATGATCAAATCGTTTTCTATTTAGATATGGAAGTTAATGAAGGAAAGTCAGATAATTTGACTACCTTAGTTAATGATATAGTAAAAACAGTCAAAGAAACTGAGCCAGAAACAAGTGGCTATCAATACTTTATATCGCCTGATCAACAAAAAGTTTCTCTAGTTGAGATTTATGAATCTGCTGATGCGGCTTTATTTCACGTTGAAAGTTTTTTGAGTTCATCTCATAAAGATGAATTTTTGAATACATTTACAATAACTAACTTTCAAGTGCTAGGAAATTCAACTGAACAACTTAAAATAGCTATGCAAGACTTTACAAATGATCATAGATCTTTGATCGATGGTTACTAAAGAAAAATTCTACGTCCAAATCAACTTCAGCTTAGTGCAACACCTCAACTTCACAAAACTATGCAGGTTGTGTAGGCTTTAGTGATGATGAATAAGAAACTAATCCTTATTACAACACTATGTCTTTTCTCTAGCGTAAGCTGGAGTCAAGAATGTGTTGAAGGTAATTGTGAGGATGGTCAAGGTACTTATACGTGGCTTAATGGCGACAAATATGTCGGTGAGTTTAAGGATGGTAATCGAACTGGACAAGGTACTTATACGTGGGCTGATGGCAACAAATATGTCGGTGAGTTTAAAAATGGCAAGATAGAAGGTCAAGGCACATTTACGTTTGCTAGTGGCACAATAGAGTCAGGTATCTGGGAAAATGACGAATATCTTGGAACTACAGAAGAAGCGACAATAATTATAAAAGAACGTGAAGCGAAAGAAGAAAGAGAACGAATGACTAGAATCACTGAGTACATCCAACAAGAAAAAGAAGCTAAAAAGAAATATGACAGAATCTATAATGCCTGTTTATTGGATAAAAACTCAGGTGTTGATATGGAAATAAACAGTATGAAAACAGAAGTTGAAAAAACGTGTGAATCTATTGCCGAAGATCCGTCGTGGTTAGAGAGCTTGAGATATAACTATTGGCAAAAAATGTTCGGCCATTAGATAATATCCCTGTCAGCAGCTAATTCTTTAGCAATCCGTACTTTGTTAGCCAGGCTATTAGTCTCGGCATCTTGTTTTATAATTTCGTTGTCTTTTGTAAGTATGTCATCAACTGAAGGTTTATTAGAAAGCCAATTGCCGCCTTCTTCAGCTTTCCTGTTCACATATTTATACAAGCCAATAAAACCAATGATAGCTAAAACAGCACAAATCCATTCTACAGTTTCACTATCCCTAGTTAATCCAACGTATGTTGAACCAAAAAGTAAAAGCAACCATACCCATATCATGATGCTTAATATCATAACAGTATCTTCAATCCTGTAGTAGCGAGTAGAGAGCAGAGTCTTTAAAAAAGTTCACCATTGGTTCACCAATGTATAATTAAAAAATAAGAATAGCTTATATTAGCTATAATAGTGATATAAACAATTGGATTTTCAGTCCGCTGCTCTAAAAACTTTGTTACCTGGATAAGGTATGTAGTGTAATACTTAAATAATTGTCTTAGTTGGACTGATGCGATGAATAACTGTCAAGGGGATTAATTAATATTTTTTAATCTACTTTTTTCATTCATTTACCAACTAGAGCATCTTGTGCCGATAAATACTTGTAACCAAGCTCATCTGCAACAGCTTTATAAGTGACCGCCCCTTTGTGAATATTTAAACCATGTCTCAAATGAGAATCGTCTTCAAGTGCTTCTTGAAATCCATGATTAGTAATTTTTTTAATAAACGGCAGTGTTACATTAGTGAGTGCTAAGGTTGATGTTCTAGGGACTGCTCCGGGCATATTGGTAACGCAATAATGCACTATATCATCTACAACATAAGTAGGTTCAGAATGGGTAGTAGGACGACTAGTCTCAAAACATCCGCCCTGATCGATTGAAATGTCAACCATTACAGAACCGGGCCGAATTTTCTTTAATTGATCAGCCGAGATCAACTTAGGAGCAACTGCACCAGTCACTAAAACTGCTCCGACAATCAGATCAGCTTTTGAAATGAGTGAATCAATTACATCTTTTGTTGAAATCCGGGTAACAATACTTTCTCCAAATCTGTTCTTAATTTTTTCCAATCGAGATTTTGAAAGATCAAGAATTGTGACGTGTGCACCAAGACCGATAGCCATCTCTGCGGCATTGGTTCCAGCAACGCCTCCCCCAATAATCAAAACTCGGGCGGATGCTACGCCGGTAACTCCGCCGAGAAGAATTCCGCTTCCTCCATTTGCCTTTTGCAAAGCATATGCTCCCGCCTGAATAGATATACGACCAGCTACCTCGCTCATAGGAGTTAATAAGGGTAATGAATCATTCTCAGAAGTTACAGTTTCATAAGCAATAGCGCTTACCCCTGATTTGACAAGTGCGGCTGTCAAATTACGGTTTGCTGCCAAATGCAAATAAGTAAAAAGTACCTGATCTGATTCTAACATTTCACATTCAAGTGGCTGTGGTTCTTTAACCTTGACAATGAGCTCTGACTGTTGAAACACTTCTTTAGCATTAGCAACGATTGATGCTCCAGCGTGCTCATAATTAGCATCAGTCACGCCTATCCCAAGACCGGCATTCTTTTCCACAATAACCTCATGTCCCTGATCAACCAGTTCTTTTACTCCATCAGGTACCATGCCAACCCGATACTCTAAAATCTTTATTTCTTTAGGCACACCGATTCTCATAGCAACGATTACTCTCCTTAAAATTTTTAATGAATATTATGCAGGATACATGCATTATTACGAAATTTACTTGCTGATTAGGTGTTAATTATATATATTAATAGAATATTCTGTCTTTTTTTTAAAAATAACTGTAGTTTCTGCCATGTCATTAGACAAATTTGATAAAAAAATTTTACAAGAATTACAACAAAATGGTCGTATTAGTAATGTAGAGCTGGCTGGCCGTTTAAATTTATCAGAATCTGCTTGTCTGCGACGAGTAAAATCACTGGAAGATTCCGATTATATAGAATCCTATACCGCGCTTTTGAATCAAAAAAATATGGGGCTAACAGACACAGTTTTTGTTCACATCGTTCTTCGCCGTGAAGAACAAACTGAATTGGCTGCTTTTGAATCAGCAATTAAGAAAATTCCAGAAGTTATGGAGTGTTACTTAATGACGGGGGAGTTTGATTATTTGCTTCGTATCGTTGTTTCTAATATGGCTGATTATGAACGCTTACACAACGAGTCATTGACGCGCTTACCTGGTATAGCAAGGGTTAATTCTAGTTTCGCCATAAGAACTGTTCGCAAAACATCACAACTTCCAATATAGACTTACGTTATTCTGGGGGAACATACTCATCGGGTCTTTCTGAACCAGAGCCAAAGAAAAATTTTTTCATTTCAGCTTCTAAATATTTACGTGCTTCTGGTTCCATGGGTGTTAAACGGTATTCATTAATTAACATAGTCTGATGACCTAGCCATTTTTGCCAAGCTTCCTGACTAATATTATCGTATATCTTTTGTCCTAATTCTCCCGGATAGGGAGCATAGTCCAATCCCGGCATTTCTTTTCCCAAGAGTTGGCATTTTACAGTTCGTGACATAGATTTATTGTATATTAAATTGCGTTTCTAGTAATTTTTTCACTGGGGCAGCAAGGCCAATTCTAGTCTGAGAATCACTCTTATACCAGAGCGCGCTATCATTATTGGCTATATTCTTTATTGCAATATCGGGTTCTGCCTTAAATAAGTGAATCTTAAGATCAAAATGACTAAATTTATGTTGTAGTGTTTTCCACCGGCTAATCTTTAGGGGATAAGCACCAAACCTTGATTGATACCAGTCAGAAACCGAACAATCTTTGGAAATTTCTGGAAAACTCCATAATCCACCCCAAACTCCTGAAGAGGGTCTTCGTTCTAAGTAAATCCTATCTTCAAAACGTAGAAATAACATATTAGTGGTCTTCAATGGGTTTGTTTTTTTTATATTCTTATGTGGGAATTCAGCTTCTTGTCCTCGGGAATGGGCAATGCAATCTTTATTGACAGGACAGAGTTCGCATCTAGGATGAGAGCGAGTACAAATAGTTGCCCCCAAATCCATAATTGCCTGAGTATAATCAGCAACACGATTACTAGGAGTATTATCCTCAGCTATTTTCCAAAGAACATTTTGTACCATGGTTGTTCCTGGCCAGCCCTTTATTGCTTTATGTCTAGTAAAAACTCTTCTCACATTGCCATCAAGAATGGGATGTTTTTGATTACATGATAAAGCTAGAATTGCTCCTGCCGTTGATCTACCAATACCTGGTAATAAACAAAGCCCATCCATGTCGAGAGGTAATTGCGCAGAAAATTTTTCATTTACGAGACATGCTGTTTTATGAAGATTGCGTGCGCGTGCATAATACCCCAAGCCAGACCAATGGTGCAGAACTTCATCTAAGGAAGCTTGCGCTAAAACACGCAGGGTAGGGAATGAAACAATGAATTTTTTAAAATAAGGAATAACAGTTTTAACTTGAGTCTGCTGTAACATTATTTCGGACACCCAAATACTATAGGGTGTTTTTTCAATCTGCCAAGGAAGATCTTTCCTTCCATGACGATCATACCAAGTCAATAAACGATCAGAAAAAGTTCGCGTTGATACCGTCTTCATTGAGGAGGAGTGAGATTATTAAATGATCGTTTTTGTAAATTTTTTTCTAAAAATTGGGCGCGACGCTGGATAGTTTTATCCACTTCCAACCGAAATATTTCTTCGATATCAGGACGAAAGAATGGAGAATTAATAAATCCTTTTATACGAACTGGAAATTGTTCATTTACAAAATCAATTTTTTCATCAGCGCTCAGATCATTTTCAATCAGTAACAATGATTTCAATTTAGCTGTGACAGAATAATCAATACCATAATCTACTAGATTGACCTCACCAGAACCAGAAACATCAAACAAAGCGGATTCCAAAATAAAATAGTTACTGGTAAGAACCCCATCATTCACTACACCCTCAAGTCTCATTGAATCTATTTCTGTATATCTATAATTATTTATTTCAGGCGGTGACTCCCTTTTGTATGATGCACGAGCTTTCCTAAACTCGTGCCACATATCTATTCCATGCCACACACCATCTGATAATTCTAAGGATACTAAACCATCAAAATCAGCTATAACATCTGAAAACGTCTGACCGCTTCCTTGGAGGGCGATGTTCCCTCTAACATTGCCAGTAATGCTTGTATGGGACGATACAAAATCGTCCCAATTAGTCCTACCGCTAGGCCCTAGATCAAAAAATCCTTCAAAATCTTCTAACACAATATCGACTGACATAGGTCCAGATCGTAGCAGCTGTAACAAGTTAATAGTAACCGCCGCATGATTAATATTTAAAAAACTCCCGGTTCCATATTCACCTGTGTTACTAAGTGTTATTCTGCCCACTTCAACAGCCAAAGAAGGGTACATTTTGATAGAAAAATCTCCTGTTATTTCTAATTCTCGATCAGTCAAATATCCCACAAACGCAGAAATATCATCACGAGGATCATTAATCTTAAAAAATATCGCGAAAAGTAGTAAAAAAACTACTCCAATTCCTGCCAACGTTACTATCAATAAAGAAAATGCTTTAGGGATTTTTTTCATAAAAGTTTTTATCTGAATGATTTACGTTATTCTGAGCGATCTAAGAAACTCTTCGGGGTCATCATCTCGTTCTAGTACTTCTACCAAGGCAGAGCCTACTATCACTCCTGCTGCATGTTGTTTTATTATATTCACATCCTCTACTGTACGGATACCAAATCCAGCACAAACTGGAATTTCGGATACAGTCATCACTCTATCCAAATAGCTAATCAAATCATCAGAGTGCCCATGGTCACCGCCGGTAATCCCTGTAATAGTCACGGCATAAACAAAGCCCTTAGAAGATTTGCAAAGACGGATTAATCTTTTCTTGGGAGTAATTGGGGTCACCAATTGTATTAATCCTATACCCTTACGATCTAGAGAAGTAGATAATTCAATACTTTCCTCAAGCGGGAGATCCGGAACAATAAAAGCACACACGCCTGTGTCGACTGCTCTTTCAGCGAGAGCGTCAAAACCAAAAGCAAGCAATGGATTCAAATAAGACATCATCACAAGAGGTGCAGAAACCCGGTCTTTTATTAGGTTAAGTTGTTCAAAAATCCATTGAAGGGTGACGCCTGCTTGGATGGCTTTATAGCTAGAACGTTGGATTGTCATACCATCAGCCATAGGGTCAGAAAATGGCACTCCAATTTCTACAACATCACCAACCTGACTGATTAATGACAATGTTTCTACAAAGTTTTCTTTGTCGGGATATCCTGCGGTAATGAAAGGAATCAACGCAATCCCTTTGGCTTCGTTAGCAGAATTTATTACCGCAGTTATAGTTTCATGAGGCAGCATAGTTAGAAGTCTTTATTGGAAATTGAGTCAGTGTTGGCATATCTTTGTCTCCTCGACCAGAATTACCAATAACAATTGTTTTGCCCTGATTATCTTTAGACCAGATTTTAGCGGCTGAATAAGCATGTGCAGTTTCAAGGGCAGTTAGAATTCCTTCTTTTTCACACAACTCTTCAAGGGAAGCTAATGCTTCTTTGTCATTTGCTGAAACATAGGACACTCTCCCAATACTCTGAAGTAACGCATGCTCTGGACCTACACCAGAATAATCTAAACCGGCAGAAATAGAGTGGGTTTCCTGAACTTGGCCATCATCATTCTGTAGTATAAGTGAATAACATCCTTGCAATACACCTGGGGTTCCGGTTGCAAGTGTGGCTGCATTTTGACCGAGTCCATCCCCAGTTCCACCAGCCTCAACCCCTATTAATTCGACTTCAGCATCTCCAATAAATGGGTAAAATAATCCTATTGCATTGGAACCTCCGCCAACACAAGCAAAAGCAGCATCCGGTAAAGAACCTGTTTTATCCATTATCTGTTGTCTGCTTTCATGCCCAATGACTGATTGTAATTCCCTAACAAGGTATGGATAGGGATGTGGCCCCACAACCGAGCCCAAAAGATAATATGTCTCCTCGGGGTCAGAAACCCATTCTCTCATTGCCTCGTCAATTGCCGCTCGGAGAGTTTGATCTCCAGATTTAACTGGGCACACTTCTGCGCCTAATCTTTTCATACGGTCAACATTGGGAGCTTGACGTTTTATATCTATCGATCCCATATAAACTTTACATGGAAGACCAACCCTTGCGCAGGCTGCTGCGGATGCTACGCCATGCTGACCCGCTCCGGTTTCTGCGATTACTCGTTTCACTCCGATACGTTTTGCTAACAAAGCCTGGCCAATAGCATTATTAATTTTATGCGCGCCAGTATGCGCCAGATCTTCGCGTTTTAGCCAAACTTCGACACCCCAGGAATCACTCAATGCAGGTGCATAACTAAGAGCTGTTGGTCGTCCTACCCACTCGTTTAACTCCCGTCTGTATGCTTTTTGAAATTGGGCATCCGGTAAGTATTTCTTCACATGCTCTTCAAGACGATTGAAAGCGGGAACCAAGGTTTCTGGAATATACCTGCCCCCAAATGGGCCAAAACGGCCATTAGAATCCGGCAAATCACCTTTAATCAAAGCATTAAGAAGCTGCTTGGCTTCTTCTGATTCAATAATTGATTGCATAGCATATTATCCTTTGCTTACTCAAGATTTTTTACAACTGAAATAAAGGTAATAATTTGTTTTATACATTTTTGTCCTGGAGAGATTTCCATTGCGCTCGACACATCGACACCGAAAGGTCTAACATCCTTAATAGCTTGAGCAACATTATACTGATCCAGGCCTCCAGCAAGAATCATATTTTCTCTTCTGGGAATTGATGCCGCTTT
>CERL01019683.1_pt1 | contig 10044 bp, 7 predicted proteins | sample 530811 | NCBI WGS metagenome assembly CERL01 (sample SAMEA2620995, study PRJEB7988) | marine metagenome | isolation source: saline water (ENVO:00002010), including
CTATAAACACAAAAATAATTTAGAATGGTATCATTTGATTTGTAATTTTTAACATATTTAAAATCAATTATTATATTTTAAAAACACAATTTTAGCGGTATCTATTAGGGGCTAGCATGTTTAGAATATTCATTTCACTCTTCCTTTTATATTTTTCTCATACAATTTTTGCTGAAACTATCAGAGTTGAAGGTCTAAAAAAGCCTGCTGAAATTATTGTAGATACACTCGGTATTCCCCATATCTATGCTCAGGAACATTATGATGCTTTCTTCGTCCAAGGCTTTAATGCAGCTCGTGACCGTCTTTGGCAAATTGATGTGTGGAGGCGTAGAGGATTAGGCGAGTTGTCTGCTGTATTTGGCAAACAATATATACAGCAAGATCGTGCCAATAGATTATTTCTTTATCGTGGTGACATGTATAGGGAGTGGTTATCCTATGGTTCTGATGCCAAAAGAATTGCAACTGCATTCGCTAATGGTGTAAATGCCTATATCAATTATTTAGACGCTAACCCGGAAAAATTACCTATTGAATTTAGTGTTTTAGATTACAGGCCTGCTAAATGGAATGCTGAAGATATTGTCCGCATTCGTAGTCATGGTCTTTGGAGAAATGTTTCCAACGAACTTAATCGTGCACTAATATTATGTGAGCATGGAAAAGTTGCCGCAAATTTATGGAAAAAACTTGAGCCAAGTTGGGACGCCATAATTCCATCAGGCTTTAATGCTTGTGACTTTAATCCTGATATTCTCGATGTATATGAACTATCAAAACAACCAGTTCGGTTTGAGGAAAATAGTCAATATTCATCTCAATTATCTAATACATGGATACAAGAATCATTGGGCAGTAATAACTGGGTAGTGGCGCCCTCACGTAGCGCTTCAAATTCCGCAATTCTTGCAAATGACCCTCATAGAGCACACGCTGTTCCATCTCTTCGATATATTGCTCATCTCAACGCCCCAGGCCTTAACGTCATCGGTGCCGGTGAGCCTGGTTTACCCGGCATATCTATTGGTCATAATGAAAGTATTGCATTTGGCTTAACGATATTCGCCATCGATCAAGAAGATTTATACTATTATGAAATTAACCCCCTAAAACCTGATGTATACCAATATCAACAACATGATGAAGAAATTCTTTCATTTAACGAAATTATAAAAGTACGAGATGCGGACCCCGTAACAGTAACATTAGAATTTACTCGGCATGGGCCTATTGTAAAACGTGAGAAAAATAGAATATATGCCGTTCGTGCGGCTTGGCTAGAACCTGGAATGGCGCCCTACTTTGGAAGCGTAGAATATATGCGAGCAAAAAACTGGCGTGAATTTGTTTCCGCATTGAACCTATGGGGAGCGCCTGCTGAAAACCAAGTTTACGCAGATATCAATGGGAATATCGGTTATAAACCTGCAGGGTTATTTCCACGTCGAAATAACTTTGATGGCCTATTACCAGTCTCAGGTCATGGTGCCTATGAATGGGAAGGCTTTTTTGATATGGACGTTCTTCCTGTGCAATATAATCCAGCAAAAGGTTTCATACATACGGCTAATGCAATGAATCTCCCATCTGACTATCCAATTGATTTATACCGAGTTGGCTTTGAATGGTCCGCGCCATGGAGGCATCGACGAATTGAAGAGATATTAAATCAACAAAAAAATCATACATTTTCTGATTCGATTGCTTTACAACGTGATTATCAGTCAGTTTTGGCTCGACAAATTGTCAATTTTTTACCTAAAAAAATACCCAATGAAGCAAAAATACTTTTTGAGAATTGGAATGGTAATATGGATCTAGAGTCATCTGCAGCTGCTTTATATGCTGTTTGGTACTACAGACATCTAGTTCCAACTTTAATTGAGTCATTATTTGGGTCAACTTCAATTATAAAAACTCTCGATACGTATAGTGTTCTAGATTTAATTCAAAAAAATAAATACCGATCACTTATCAATGAGACTCTAAAAAAAGCCATTGCAGAATGTCGGCAATTAATGGGGAGAAAAATTAATCAATGGCAATGGGGTGATTTGCATCAAATTCAATTTATCCATCCCCTTTTTAATCAAACAAGCAATTCAATCCAAGAAATGATGAAATTTAAAAGCTATCCTCGGGGTGGAACAGGAAACACCACTAATAATACAGGCTTCTCTCCCGATGATTTTCTTGTAAGGTCAGGTGCATCATGGCGCTTTGTAGTTGATACTAAAGATTGGGATACCGCAAGAATGACCAGTGCGCCTGGTCAATCAGGTGACCCGCGAAGTAAATACTACGATAATCTCCTTGAAGGTTGGGCTAATGAAAAATCTTTCCCTTTATATTTTTCACGAGAAAGTATTGATGAAAATACTGATTTTATAATACATCTCATTCCAAAATAAAAAAATATAAGATGACATTTGAAGAAATACGTATTGTTTGTGTCGTGTATATTAGCGCCCTATTCCCAGTGTTTTTGTTACTTTATCTAAAAAACAAAAATAACCTACCTAACTGGATACCTTCAGTTTACATCATGGCATTTTTTGTCTGTGCCATTGGTTGGGAATTGTGGTTTACCTATGGATGGATAGATGGTGATTCCGTTGATTTAAGACGATCTGCAAATCTAAATATTATGATACCAAAGCATATCAATTGGCTCGTGAATTCTATGGGTGATGCTGGAACGGTATGTCTTGGTGGTCTCTGGTTGATATGGGTAACTTCAGGAAAAAACAAATCAATTTTTCACCTATGGAATTGGTCAGCATTTTTTATTTTGTTGATATGGTGCATGAGTCAAAATATATTTGTTGAAATGTTTTTATACTATGATCAATTATCAGCAGATAAAAGAATATCCTGGGCGCCATTGTCTCCTATAGTTCAATACTTTAATCCTATTTTATATGTTTCTGGCGAACGAGAAATTTCGCTACAAACACAAATTCCCTGGTTATTAATGACACCGATATTATATGCCTCCACCATTCAACTAATTAAGTGGCATAAACAGTAACCTAAATTTTAATGGATTCATTTTTCTCATTGATATAACGCTTACCAGGTTTTGGTGGATCTTCGGGTGGACCGGCAAAACACTGTGCAATCGACATCCATTCTTTTGCCATTTTTCCATGAACTTTTAGATCAGTATCTTGAATATTACGAACTTGAGTAACAACTTGGCAGAAATCCACTGCATTACCTTGTATTCGATTAGAGCGGGCGTTTTCATTAAAAAGCCATGATTTACCACTAGGCGATGTTAATTCAACGCGTGGTGAGTTTTCGGGAACGGTCATTCTCCGATTTTTATACGACCAACTAAATGTATTTAAACCAAGGATGACTATATTATTTATTCGATCGGTATTAATTCTCTGGAGACCTAATCGATCAAAAATTGATTGTGAATGTGCCCAGGTTTCCATTTGTCTAGCTGTAATACTAGATCTAACACTCATTTCCGGTCCCGCCCATTTCACTCTGTCTTTTGGATTTTTTTGTCCATAATTTGTGGTTAGCTGTTCTGCTGTCATTTCCCACTTATGGAAAAGTTCAACTCCTTTTAAGTTACCTAAATAATCTCGCTCGAACACTCTTACGCTACTTTGATTTAGTGATTTCATTAAATCTGACATGAGATTCTCAAATGTAGATTCATCACCTAATGAAAGATCAGCGGCAATATTCCAGAAATGCAGATGTTGAATGACATCATTCAATGTCCAATCTTTAAACTGAGTGACTAGCTCATAGTCTGAATCACCTAGATCCACTAATACTTTACTGACAGATTTGTTTTCTTCTTGAAAATCGTGAACTTGTTGAAACATAATGTTTAGTCTGTGATAAATGAATCCAAATTTTCGTAAGCATTAATAAAATCTTCCTGAAAATCTTGCACAACAGATCTTACAGACATTGATTGATTCATAAGCCCTACTCCCTGACCAACCCAGTATGTTGCTAACTTCTTTGCGCCTTCGTGACCTCCATCAGCTAACTTATCTATTTTTCTTAAAGCCGGCTCACTAACAAATGATTGTAAAGGCATAGGTAAAGATTCAGGGCTATCAGTAGATTCCCATGCATCCGTCCAAGGCGAAGAAAGTTGTCTTGATGGCTTCCCTGTTCTGCTTGTTGACCGAACTGTATTCCTAGACGATGCCCGCAGCATTTTTTCTTTTACTATCTGATTTGTTTCAGCTTCATGGGTAGTTAACCAGACCGATCCAGTCCATGCGCCTGAAGCTCCCATAGCCATACAAGCCGCCATTTGTCGTCCGGTAACAATTCCGCCAGCTGCAAGAACTGGTATATCAGCGATATTATTTATTGCTTCAATGACCTCAGGAATTAGCACTAAAGTTGAAACACTCCCACAATGTCCTCCAGCTTCACCACCAGCAGCAACTATGATATCAACGCCAGCTTTAGCTTGATTAATTGCGTGTTCTTTAGTACCTACAAGAGCTGCTGCTGCAACATCATTTTTTTTAGCCATATCAAGCATGATTTTTGGAGCGACGCCAAGAGCATTAGCTATTAATTTAATGGGATGAGAAAAAGCTACGTCTAATAATTCCAGCGCTCCAGATTCTTGAAGATTCATGGCATAGCGAAGATGTTCTTGTCTGTCTGCATTCAGATCACTGGTGTCTATATCATTTGATGTCAATATTTTATTAACAAATTCTTTATGTTTATCTGGTATTAATTTAAGTATTTTCTCGCTATCAAGTTGTTCGCCTTTGCCAGCAATTGTATTTGGTACAACTACATCGACACCATAAGGTTTTCCATCGACATGTTGATCAATCCAAGTAAGCTCCTGCTCAAGTTGTTCAGGGGATAGTGATAATGCCCCGAAAACACCCAAACCCCCTGCACGTGAAACTTCGGTAACTACATCGCGACAATGACTAAAAGCAAACAAAGGAAACTCAATACCAAATTTTTCACAAACATATGACTTCATACCATTCTCCAAATATGCAACGATATTATTCTATTAGAAAAGTTTTTACTTTGCCCACTTTGGCTTTTCTTTTTTTAGAAAAGCATTGATTCCCTCACGGCCTTCGTCACTAAGGATGCATTGGGTAAATGCTTCACTAGCATATTCAATCATTTGGTCTTTATCTAATTTTGATGCTTTTAAAACCAGATCTTTAGTTATTGCATTTGCTTTAGGCGCGCATCTTTTAACTTGATCTTGAATTTCTGATTCTATTTTATTGAACTCTAATTTATCAGCAACAATATGATCAGCTAAGCCATTTTTAAGTGCATGTTTTCCTGTAAATGACGCTGCGGTTAGCATTAATTTTCTAGCAGTATTTAATCCTAACCTCTGAACTATGAATGGCGCGATTTGTGCTGGTGTAATACCAAGAGTAGTCTCCGTTAATGAGAATTTTGAATCTTCTGTCACTACAACTATGTCTCCGGAACAAACAATTCCTAATCCACCGGCAATAGCAGCACCTTCGACAAACATAAGTACAACTTGTGGCATGGTGTTAATACGTTCAAACAATTTTCCAGCAAGTTGACTGGATGATTTAATTTCTTCAGCATCGGTATCATTATTTTCAATAATAGATTTAAACCCTTTAAGATCACCTCCCGCACAAAAAATACCTCCCTTCCCTCTGAAAGTGATACCTCTGCACTTATCGTCTTTTGCTATTTCATTGAGTAAGGATGATAACTCGATAACTAATTCACTAGATAATGCATTACGTGACTCAGGGCGATTAAAATAAATAGTTATCCAACCATCGTCAATCTTTGTGATTAAGTTTTTATAAATAGTTTTTTTGTTCATATTTGTGCTCTCATTACATTCTTGCTATTCCAAAACTATTTGGCTTTATATCTCTATTACGTGCTTCCCATACTGTATCCAAAAGGAAACCAAGTGTTTTACGTGAATCCCTTGGATCTATCATTCCGTCATCTAACATATGCCCAGAAGTATAAAAAGCGTCTGATTGAGAATCAAAATGCTTAATGAGTTGTTGTTCTTGTTTAGAAATAGCTTTTTCATTAGTTTTAGTGCCCTTATATTTAGCGGCAGCTCTCATTACAATGCCCATTGTTTTTGCGGCTTGCTCGCCACCCATAACGCCCATACTGGCATTTGGCCAAGTAATCAGGAAATCAGGGTCAAGACCCAAGCCGCACATTCCGTAATTACCAGCGCCATAACTAGCACCAATCATCACCGTAATTCTTGGAACAGAAATATTGGTTGCAGCTTGAAGCATTTTTGAGCCATGTTTAATCATTCCGCCTTGCTCATATTTTTTTCCGACTAGATAGCCAGTAGTATTTTGAAAAAATATCACAGGGATATTTGCCTGATCACAAAGTTGCATGAATTGGGCTGCTTTTACTGATCCATTAGTATCTATTGGGCCATTATTACTTAATATGCCACAGTTATGACCATAAATACTTGCATGAACACAAACCATTGAAATCCCATAATTAGGTTTAAAATCTAATAATTCTGAACCATCAACTATTCTTGCGATAACCTCTCTTGTGTCATAAGGAATACGATAATCAATTGGTATGATTCCAGCTAATTCATCGTTATCATAAATGGGTGAAATAAAAGTACGTTTAGTTATTGCTTTGAGCCGGTCATTCCATCCTAGCTTGCTAATAAGATTACGTGTTATAGATATCGCATGTGCATCATCATTTGCTAGATATTCAACTAACCCAGAAACAGTTGCGTGCATCTCAGCGCCACCTAATTCTTCGTCTGTAGCGATTTCACCAGTGGCGGCCTTAAGTAATGGCGGTCCAGCAAGGAAAGCTTTTCCACGCCCTTTAACACCAATAACATAATCGCTTAATCCCGGCATATACGCCCCTCCTGCGGTTGAAGAACCGTGGAGAATCGTGATGACTGGAATTCCTGCGGCACTTAGTCTTGCTAGATTTGCAAAAAATTGACCTCCCTTTAAAAACCCGCCAACAGTATATTGCATAAGATTTGCTCCAGCGCTTTCCACAAGATGGATAAATGGGAGTTTTTGTTTGAGAGCGATACTTTGACCTCGTAATATACGATATGCTGTCGATTCTGTAAGTGAACCAGCTTGAATTCCACTATCGTTTACAGCGATGACACATCTAACTCCTTTTATAAATCCGATTCCTACAATAGCATTACCTCCTGGTAGAGATTTATCGGGATCTGGGTTGTCTTGTAAATATCCAGAAAGATTAGCTATCGTAAAGAACGGCATATTAGGGTCAATCAACCTTGATAATCTTTCTCTTGGAGTTAATTGCCCTCTTTCACGGAAACGCTTTAGTCTTTTTTCCGAACGTTCTCTACCTCTGTCGTTAAGTTTTTGGAGTTTTTCTACTCGTTCCAACATTCCTTTGCGATTTATCTTATAGTTTTCAGATGTAGTGTTAACTTTTGATTGATATTCAGTCATTGTAAAGTCTCTGCTATTGTTTGAGTTACTGGTATAGGGTAATTAAGTAAAAGTTGCCCATAACCTTTACCTTGCGGATCGTTTCTTAAACTTGCGATTCCTCCTCCACCAAGAATATTGTGAAGTAAAAAATTTATTGAATTTGATCCAGGTAAAAAATATCTTTCTACAGTGCCATTAAGAAAATGAGAAAAATAATTCTCAACTTCAGCTTCAGTTAGGGCGGACCATATAAATGGTAGATATTCAGAATTCCTAGCGATAATTCCAATATTTGCTTTATTCCCTTTATCACCACTTCTAGCATAAGCAAGAAGTATCAGTGGAATAGACTTAGTAAGATTTTTATTATTGACCTTCTTAGGAAGTTTTGGTCTTTTGATTAAATGATTATTAAAATCAACCATTTGATTATATTTTACAGGGAATTCTTGGTCATCGACCTTAATGGTTTCTTTAACAAACTTTTTATCAACAAGAAATGAAAACAATCTCACTACAGGCGATGATTTCGGTCTTGTACCAGCAAAACCTGTAAGCCCCGGAGGAGCGGCCAATGCCAGTCCTATGATTTCTTGAAATAAAATTTCAATTGCAATCTTTTTAGGATGTTTAGCTGCTATTTTTACGCTGACTTCTCTAGATGCATCTATTGATTTTTGTTCACCGTAATGACTTTCATCTCCAATCACTTCAACCAAGGTTTCCGTATATGCCTGAAGTTGTTCACACTCAAGTCTTCCCTTCGCTCTTTTAATTGCGTTTTTTGCAAATTTTCGTGCTTTCTTGTCGGCATTGAACCCGTAGAATAGAAGTATTTGACCTCCTCTGAATCCATCTAAAAAGGTCATGCTGACTTTTAATGAATCCGTCGAGGGGTAACCTTTTGCGCCAACAACTTTGACGCGATTCTCATCTATTTCAGTGAGACGTACATTTGAAAAATCACAAACAACATCTGGCAGTATGTACGCTTGAGGGTCACCAATCTCATATAACATCTGTTCTGTTACAGTACCAACATTCACAATACCGCCAGTATTTGCTGGTTTTGTTAGTACAAATGATCCATCTGAAGATATTTCAGCTATGGGATAACCTATATTATGGATATCATCAGAAACTAGTTCCCAATCTGTATAATTACCTCCAGTCGCTTGCACGGTACACTCAAGAATATGGCCCGCCAGTGACCCACTTGCCAATTTATTATATTCATCTGGATTCCAACCAAATTCATGTATACATGCTCCCAATGTGACAGCGCTATCAACTACCCTTCCGGTAATAACAATATCTGCGCCTTTATTCAATGCCATAGCAATTGGGTAAGCACCTAAATAGGCATTAACACTCATAATTGAATTAATGTTAGGAAAAACATCGTTTGAAAACATTTCACGTGTTTCAGAATGTTTGAAATCTTCTACATCGCTAAAAAGGTCATCGCCAGTTATGACTGCAATTTCTAGGTCTACTCCAATTTCTTTTAAAACATCCTTTATTGCTTTTGCACATGCTTCTGGATTTAATCCTCCAGCATTAGAAATTATTTTTGTTCCCTGACTAGCAATTTCTTTTATATTGGGTTTAATAACTTTAGTAATAAAATCAATTGCATATCCTTTCTCAGGATCATTAATTTTTGCTCTACTCATAATAGACAATGTTATTTCTGCCAAATAATCATAGACAATATAGTCCAAATTCCCTTGCTTGAGTAACTGAGGAGTGCCAATTTGTGACTCTCCCCAGAATCCAATTGCTCCACCAATATTTATCACATTCTTTTTCATTATCTCGACCAAAAAGTAGTATTTATATCTAAAAATGAATATACTTCATTATATATGAATATAGTTCATTATTTAAGCTTAAAACTAAAAAAGGCACAAAAGTGAAGAAAACTAAGCGAGAAAAATTAGAGGAAAGAGAGAGAAAGATTTTATTAGCTGCACATGATGCATTTGTTGATTATGGATTTAAAGGATCAAGAATTACTGATATTGCGAAAAATGCAGGAGTTGCTGAAGGGACAATTTATCTTTACTTTCATAATAAAAACGCATTACTTCAAGCAGTTATAGAACGTTTTTATAGTAAATTAACTAAAAATGCTGTTTTGGGGGTTAAAACAATTCCAGATGTCATGGGAAAATTAGAGTTTTTAGGTCAGCATCACCTTAAAAGTTGTTTAGAAGAATGGAAATTACTAGAATTATCGACCTCTTTATATCGGCGTATGCCCGATTACCAATCTGGGGGTTACTATAAACTTAATAAAATATATGTAGAAGTTTTTGATGGTGTTATTCAAGATGGAATTAATCAAGGATTTATAAACAGTAAATTACCAATTCCAATAATTCGTGATTTTTTTTATGGATCTCTCGAATATTCAGCAAGAACATTAGTGTTTAATAACAAACTAAATGAACAAGAGGTCGTCATAGAAAATTTACTAAATGTATTAAAAGTTGGTGTTATTAGTAATGATTTAAATAAAATTGACAGTAAAAAATTGCTTCAAATCTCAAAACAACTTGATTCAGTTAAA
>CERL01060787.1_pt1 | contig 10024 bp, 10 predicted proteins | sample 530811 | NCBI WGS metagenome assembly CERL01 (sample SAMEA2620995, study PRJEB7988) | marine metagenome | isolation source: saline water (ENVO:00002010), including
GTAAGTTAAGTGAGTTTATTAGAGAGCTGCATTTGATCAACAAGGCCATTCTGACTTGGAAGGCGAGTAACTAACCTCAAGCTTGGCATTCGTATCTTTAAGTGGTTGTGTTAAATGGTTAGTTAATGTATCAGCTAACTGTTTGAGGCTAAAGGGAGACTTTGACGATTGAGCTTTTGTGTATAGCAAGTCTTGTAAAATACGTATTTTATGGGCACAGATGGTGAGGTTTCGCGTTAATAACTCATTAGTATTAGCCATTGTTTCAAGAGCCTTATATAAAGCTTTTTGGCCTAAACTTTTATTTTCAAGACTTTGCTGCGTGTTAGTAATTGATAAATTAGCCACATCAACTGCGGTTATGCAATTACCGAGTGGGGTGTTGAGTTCATGGGCAATCCCTCTTATTAGAGTAGCCAACTCCTCGAACTGTAGTTGTTCAAATGCTTGTTTTTGCTGATGAAGTAATTTTAGTTGGGCTTCAAAACTATGCTTGATGGTTTCAAGTAATTTAATAACAGGTTCACTGTAACTATGCGGTTTATTATCTAAAATACATATCGTACCAAAAGGGGTCGCATCGCCGGCTGATATAGGTAACCCCAAGTAAGAAATCATATTTAACTTTATATCTGGGTTATCTTTCCAATTTTCATCAACCAGTGCGTTAGATATTGATAATAGCTTTTGCGTTTTTATGACATGCTCGCAATATAGGCCAGAGCCATCTAAGTTTTCACAATCACCGATGTTATAAGGATTTTCTAGATGATCATTTTTTGAAAAAACACTGATAACGTTGTCTTCAACTTTCATAATTAAAGCAACGGGCACTTTTGCAAACATCGCTAAAACCTCAAGGGTTTTATTCCAACTTTGTACTAATTCATTATAATCAGGTTGATACATTATTTCCGACTCAGAGAAAAAATTACTGCTATCTGAAAGCTTAGTTACAAATTTAATTTCGGCAAATTAATGCTTGACTTAAATGATATTTTCAAAAGTTTCTGAGTTTATCTTACTCGTTATCCGAATAACTTACGTCGCACAACTGTTCTGTATTCACTAGGAGTTTGTGATAGTACTTTCTTAAATACCCGTGTTAAATGACCTTGGTCGTTATACCCGACTTCAAGAGCGACTTCTTGAATCGATAAGTTTGAAGAGGCGAGTAATTCTTTTGCTGTTTGCACGCGAAGTTGTTGCCAGTATTCAATGGGGGTTTGGCTGGTGGCTTGGCGAAAGCGTCGAGTAAAGGTGCGATAGCTTAGGTTGAATTGTGCTGCAATTTCTTGCAAAGATAACTCTGATGTTAGGTTGTTTTTTAACCAAAATTGTATTTGAGCAATGAGTTCATCAGGATGCTTATCGACAGCTCCCTCAAGATAACGTTGATCTTCATATGGCTTACGGATTTCATGGGAAAAATTACGCTCAACATGTTGTGCAGCTTCTCGGCCGTAATATTGACTAATAATATGCACAATAACATCGGCAAGCGCATTTAAACTCGCAACCGTGTACATCCGTTCAGATTGTGTGATGAAAAAGTCAGGCTTGAGCTGGACTTTAGGGTAGTCACGTTTAAATTGCTCTGCGTAATGCCAGTGAGTGGTAGCAGGGTGACCATCCAGTAGTCCTGCTTCTGCAACTAAACAATTACCTGTGCCTACACCAATAATATGACTTCCTTGCTGCCATGAATCCTTTAACCATTGCACTAATTTTTTTTGTTTATTGACGACAGGACGCGGATTACGCCAGATGCCAGGTACAATTATTAAATCACTTGTAGGGGCGGTGACTGTTTCACAGTCAGGTATAATTGCCAGCCCCGTTCTGTTAGGTATAGGCGCAAAGTTACTGGCTACTAAGTTGATATTTAGAGGGCAAAACTGTTGAGACTGATGATGGCTTTTAGCAAACGCTTCGCCAGCCCTCAACATCTCAATTGGTAGCGTGAGGCTGGTAATTAATAAATGGGGATAAACCAAGATACTGATTTCGGTGGCTTTAGTTTGTTGAAGTTTTGTCACTTTAATTGCTCCGACCAGTTGTTTTTGGCATTTCATGCATAATATTTGGCTATTTAAGCATAAAGAAGCGTTGGTAATCCATTTAAACTTAAGTGAATTATGGTAACACGTTTTTCTCAAGGTAAATTATGACAGCATTACCCGTTATTGTTGGTATGGGTGGTATTAATGCCGCTGGCCGCACTTCTTTTCATCAAGGTTATCGTCGTATCGTGTTAGACAGCTTGGACGCAAAAGCCCGTCAGGAGACATTTTTAGGCTTAGCGACTTTAATGAATTTAGTTACATTGACAGACGGTGTTTTAAAAGATGCAAATGGTAATACCGTCAATGAAGCAGATATTGAAACACAATTTGGCGAGCAAATTTTAGCTGGCACACTTATTCGTAAAATTGAAAAAAATCACTTCGATGTAGATGCAACGCCATGGCAGCAAAAAATGACGTTAACAGCGTCTGATGAACAACAGATTGTTTTTGAAACGCGCCGTCGTGATTTACCATCTCCAGTGCCAGCAAGTTGGCAGGTCGAAGACCTTAGTGATAAAAAAGTGAAAGTCACTATTAGTGCTGATCTTGCTATCAAGCATGACAGCACGCGTGATAATCCAATTAAAGCGGCAGGTCAATTACCGACAGGTTTTGAACCTTCATCTATGTATAACAGCCGTTATCAACCAAGAGGCTTACAAGCAACTATCTTTGCCGCAACCGATGCTATTCGTTCAACAGGTCTGCCGTGGCAGCAGGTAATGAACAGTGTTGAGCCTGATCAAATTGGTACATACTCAGCTTCTGTGGCAGGTCAAGTTGATGATGAGGGTTTTGGTGGATTGATACGTGCGCGTCAACAGGGCGATCGCGTAAGTACTAAACAGCTTGCACTTGGCTTAAACACAATGTCGACTGACTTTATCAATGCCTATGTAACAGGTAATGTGGGTACAACTTTTACCACATCAGGCGCGTGCGCCACGTTTTTATATAACCTGCGTGCCGCAGTAAACGATATTCAAGCGGGTCGTACACGAGTTGCTATCGTAGCGTCTGTTGAGTGTGCTATCACGCCAGAAATCGTTGAAGGTTTTGGTAATATGAGCGCACTTGCAAATGAAGAAGGTTTAAAGCGTCTTGATAATACTGATGTGGTTGATCATCGCCGCACAAGTCGTCCATTCGGTGAAAACTGTGGCTTTACTATTGGTGAAGGTGCACAGGTTGCAATTTTAATGGATGATGCACTGGCATTAGAGTTAGGTGCTGATGTGTTAGGCAGCGTTGCTGATGTGTTTGTCAATGCAGATGGTATTAAAAAATCAATAACAGCGCCGGGTCCTGGTAACTATATTACAATGGCTAAATCTGTTGCATTGGCGAGCAGTATTGTTGGTCAAGAAGCGGTACAAAAACGAAGCTTTATTTTGGCACATGGCTCGAGCACGCCACAAAATCGTGTAACAGAATCATTAATTTATCATAAAGTAGCACAGACATTTGCGATTGATAATTGGAAGGTTGCAGCACCTAAGGCGTATGTGGGTCATACTATAGCGCCAGCTAGTGGAGATCAGTTAGCTATGGCGTTAGGTGTGTTCAGTCATAATATTATGCCGGGTATCACGACAATCGATAAAGTGGCGGATGACGTTTATAGCGAGCATTTAGATATTCGTACTCAACATTACCAATGCGATGCAATGGACATTGCATTTATTAACTCTAAAGGATTTGGTGGTAATAACGCAACGGCAACAGTACTTTCACCAACAATCACATTAAAAATGCTAGCAAAGCGTCATGGTGATGCGGTTATGGCGCAATATCAAGACCGTCATACTCAAGTTGCACAAGCCCAAGCTGACTACCAAAAACAGGCTGATTTAGGTCATTATGAGCTTATATATCGTTTTGGTGATGGACTAATTGACGAAAATGACATTGAAATTTGTGAAGATTCAATGACAATCCCTGGTTTTGATAAGAGGGTTTTGTTAACAAAATCAAACCCATACCAGGATATGTTTTAAGATCAAGACATGTTTAAGCACATTCTTGACAGCAAGGCGCTTTTAAAGCGCCTTTTTTAGTGCTATAAATGTTCCTATCTAAGGGAATTGGAGCAATTACTCATGATCAAACTTACTAAATTTGCTGTACTTTGTTCACTAATCGGATTACCAACACATACTTTAGCACGAGACGTTAATGACTTAGGTATTGACGTACAAGCTGCTACATCGGCCTATATCGTTAAAAATCAAAATCCGCGTTTTGCTGGTAGCTACAATGGCTCTCGATTAGAAGGGTGGGCGTTAATGTCGTATGTAGTTGACACACAAGGTAAAGCGAAAGACATTGAAGTGATCATGGCCTCCGATACCCGTGGTAGTGAAGAAAACGCAGAGAAATATTTAACTAATTTAGAGTTTGCACCAGCCACTAAAGAGGGTAAAACAGTTGAAGGTGGGTATCTATTTTCATTTGAAGTAGGGAAATATTTTAACGGTTACTCAAATGATAAAGCGAGCCGTGGTTTTATTAATGAATACGATGAAATTAATAAAATGCTGCAAGCCAAAGAGTTTAAAAAAGCTGAGCAGGCATTGGCTAAGTTATATAAAGATCACACCAAAAACACCTCTGAGCAGGCGTTATTTGCTTGGTTAAAAAGTCAATTTTATTACTACCAACAGCAATGGTTTGGCTTTGATGAGCAATTGTCGATAGCCTATTTATTGCGAGCAAAATTACCAACAGATATTCAGTATTTAGTCGCTAAAAGTGCTCTGCAGTGGTATAGCTTTAAGGGCGATTTTAACCTCGCTTACAATGCTATTTATGCACTTGATAATATCGAAGGTAAAGAATTCTCAGAAGAAAACAAGCTTGCTACAATTAAGCAAATTGATGACTTGTTATCCCGCACACCGCAAATCAATTCACAAATTAATGTTTCAAAAGATAAGCTGTCTTATTTATCTTTGTCTCGCGGTTCTATCAAGATAGAGGGCGCAAGTGATGTATCCAAATTACAGATCCGTTGTGCTGATCAAGTCATTGATCTTGAAGCCAGTGAGTTAGTTAACTATGTCATTGATGAGCAAAGCAGACGCTGCGGTTTATTAGTTAAATCTGCAAACCCAGCTGAAATTAAAGTTAAACAAACAGGATATGCCATCGTAAACTCTAAATACGATGCTAGTTAACTGTTTACTTTAAGCGTTTAACATACCTTAGCGTTACGAAATTAATTAATGCCATTAAAAAGGCAATTTCGTAGCGACTGAATGCCACAGCTATGCCAATAAATCCCATATTCCAAATACTGGCTGCTGTGGCTGTTCCATAAGTTGAATTTTTGTTCTTCAAAATGGCACCGCCACCGATAAAGCCAATACCTGTGATAATCCCTTCTAGTACTTTTGATTCAGCCTCAGAGCTTGTCAAAACAGACATGCCCACTAATGCATAACCACAAGATGCAACGGCTACTAACGGAAAAGTTCGAAGACCAGCGCCATTACTGGTTTTTTCACGGTCAAATGCCATGGGCAAGGCAAGTAAATAGGCAATCCCTAAGTGAATTAAATTATCGAGAATTTCATACCAATCAAAATTAAAGTCCATACTTAGCTCCTTGCGATGTTAATTTTGACAGAGCTGCAATTTCAATACCCGATCAACAAATTAAATAAAATGAGGAAACTAGGGACATGTAGCCGGGTTTTAAAAAGTAAGGCTTGGTATACTTTGCGCTTTTTACGCATTGCTATGTCATTTTTTCAGTCTTTTGGCTGTTTGAATTTCAGCCATGCTAACAGTATGCTAATCACGCTGAATAAATAGGCTTCACTTTGAAACATTCCACCTCACCTCTTGAAAAGACCGCGCTTGCACTGTGTATGTTTGGTGCTCTCATTGCTGTTGTATTGCCGGACATTATCACTGAGCAAGTACAACCGTTTGTACAAATGGTTTTAAAGTGGATAGGTAGTAGCTTTTTCTTGATGATCAATTTTTTATTGTTTGCCATCATAATATTAGCTGTAAGTCCATTAGGAAGCCGCAAAGTTGGTGGCGAACATGCTGTTGTCGAGTATTCAAACTTTGGTTGGTTTGCTATGCTGTTTGCTGCTGGAATGGGCTCAGGGTTGGTTTTTTGGGGTGTTGCTGAGCCTGCATTACATTCCCTTGACCCACCACTTAAACAAAGCTTATACCCAGACAGACTAGCAAGTAGCTTGGCTTTAACCTTGGTCAATTGGGGCGCTCATGCTTGGGCTCTTTATGCAGTCTTTGCATTAGTTCTTGGTGGCTTAACACAGTACAGTGGTAAGTCAGGAGATATATGTGCTCCTGTTTTAACGGCACTTGGCAATCGGTTTGATAGATCTGCAAAATATACAGTCTCGTTTATTGTAAAATTAACTGCGGTGCTCTCGATATTTTTTGGTGTAGTGGGGACCATAGCAAATTCAACTTTACTGATCAGTAAAGGTGTTGAGATCGAGTTGGGTGTTACTTCAACATTATTAGTTGGGTCTTTAATCGTTTGTTTGTTAGCAGCTATTTATTCTCTGTCGGTTAAGTTTGGTTTACGCCGCGGTGTGCAATCACTGAGCATATTTAATGTGCTTTTGGCATTTAGTTTGCTCGTTTGGTTGCTAATAGTGGTGCCGATTGCGCCCATTATTAAAATTGCATTAGATGGAACCGGCTACTATTTACAGTTACTTGCTACCGGCACTTGGCAATTTGATAGCCAATTAAAAACACCAGATTGGGCCAATCATTGGACATATAATTACTACTTTTGGTGGTTAGCATGGGGGCCATTCGTCGGCGTGTTCCTAGCCAAAATTAGTCAGGGGCGTAAGGTTTGGCAATTTATTATGGCGGTTGTGTGCATTCCAACTTTAGTCACAATTATCTGGTTTGCGACTTTTTCAGGCGCAGCGATTGAATGGGATAGACTCAATCAAGCAGGCATTTTAGCTGCAATTAGACAAGATTACAGCCAAGGCCTATTTGTATTTTTTCATCAATTAGGTTGGCAAGGGACCGTGTTTATTTGGTCAAGTTTGTTATTACTCTTGGTATTTGTGGCAACCTCAGCTGACTCTGCAATTTTAGTGATAAGAGAGCTTGTTGGAGCTAAAAATAATCGTGTGACCCTCTACGCATGGTGTTTTGCTTTATTTATATGCAGCTTTTCATTATTACTGTTACAAGATGAGCCCTTAAATCGTAGCGTTGCAATTTTAGGCGCTTTACCTTTCTTACTAATATTTTTATTGCAGCTGGTTGGTTTTTTAAAAGAGTTTATTCGCGATATTTGTGATTAATACCAACCCAAGAACAATTACCTCAAAGTAGATCACTTAATTAAGCGAGTTGGTATCACTACATTTTCTTACAGTAAAATTAAGCATTTGCTATTATGCTCATAAAATAAGCTTAAGTGTATTGGAGGACCCATGCTTAATTGTTGTCAAATAAACCATGTCATAAAAGAATGTGTTGTGGTTAAAGCTGAACCGAAAAAAGACCTACAATGATGGATAGCTTTAACAATGAAGATTAACTTCTCAAAACTTGTTATCTACTCACTAATTTATCAATTAACGGGGTGTACCTTGGCGGGAGCCTTTATTGATGGTTCTGCAAAAAACTCACCATCAACTAAGCTTGGAAATACAAATGCAAATCATGCTAAGACTACAATAAAAGATCCCGAGGGTTTCTCATTCGCAAAGCTAGGTTTTGAAATTGACAGTGCTGTGATTGGCTTATTAAAACCGAAAGACAAAGAACCGCAACTGGTTTGCAGGCAAATCAGTCAAAGTATCAAAGAGTGTGAGGAAATAAAGACCTCACACTAGTCATTACTTATTACAAATACTTTTGATGAAACATTAGGTGTTCATCAATAAAGCTGCTGATAAAGAAGTAACTATGATCATAACCAGCGTGCATGTTAATTTCAGCTGGGTAATCTTTTTCGTTCACGACAGCAAATAAGTTCTCGGTTTTGAGTTGCTCAGTTAAGAAGTTATCGGCTTCACCTTGATCAATACGCATCGGTAAATAATCGTCAGCAATTGCTTTTTTCATTAATTCACAGCTATCGTATTCGAGCCAATTTGCTTTATCACTGCCAAGGTAATTGCTAAACGCCTTTTCACCCCAAGGGCAATTCATCGGGTTCACAATCGGGCTAAAAGCACTGGCGCTAACGTACTGCTTAGGGTTTTTAAGTGCAATCATTAGCGCGCCATGACCACCCATAGAGTGTCCGGCAATGGCTTTTTTGTTAGTAACAGGGAAGTGCGCCTCAATCAGTGCTGGTAACTCAGCAACAACATAATCGTACATGTTGTAATGCACATTATAAGGTGCTTGGGTTGCATTAACATAAAAGCCTGCACCTTGACCAAAATCGTAGTTTTCGTCGTCAGGAACATTATCACCGCGCGGGCTAGTATCTGGGGCGACGATAGCAATACCTAGTTCAGCCGCTTTTTTAAAAGCTCCCGCTTTTTGCATAAAGTTTTCATCAGTGCAGGTTAAACCTGATAACCAATACATTACAGGTACTTTATTCGTTTCGCTGGCACCAGGCGGTAAAAATATAGCAAAGCGCATGGCACAATGTGTACTATTAGCTTGGTGGGTATATTGTTTATGCCAGCCACCGCTGACTTTTGTTGAGCTTATGTTTTCTAGCATAACCACATCCTTGAAACAAAAGCGCTAGGTAGTAACCTAGCGCAAAATTAAAAGATTAATAATGAATAACTGAGCGAATGCTCTTACCTTCGTGCATTAAGTCGAAAGCTTCATTGATATCTTCCAGTTTCATGGTGTGTGTGATGAAATCGTTTAACGCAAACTCACCGTTCATATAGCGCTCAACAATCTCTGGTAGCTCAGAGCGACCTTTAACGCCACCAAATGCGCTACCACGCCATACACGGCCTGTTACTAGTTGGAATGGACGGGTAGAGATCTCTTGACCTGCGCCTGCAACACCGATAATTACTGATTCGCCCCAACCTTTGTGACAACACTCAAGGGCAGAGCGCATAACATTAACGTTACCGATACATTCAAATGAGAAATCAACACCGCCGTCAGTCATTTCAACAATGACTTCTTGGATTGGTTTGTCAAAGTCATTTGGATTAATTAAATCAGTTGCGCCTAATTTAGTAGCTAATTCGAACTTGCTGGTATTGATATCAACACCAATAATACGGCTTGCGCCAGCCATAGTTGCACCAATGATGGCAGATAAACCAATACCACCTAGACCAAAAATAGCGACAGTATCGCCTTTTTGAACTTTTGCTGTTTTAGTCACAGCACCCATGCCGGTTGTTACACCACAACCAAGTAAACAAATTTCTTCAAGAGGTGCTTCTTTGCTCACTTTAGCAAGTGAAATCTCAGGTAATACAGTGTATTCAGAGAAAGTAGAGCAACCCATGTAGTGATAAATTGGTTGACCATCTTTATAGAAACGCGTTGTGCCATCTGGCATTAAACCTTTACCTTGCGTTTCACGTACCGCAGAGCATAAATTTGTTTTGCCCGATTTACACATCTTACACTCGCCACATTCAGCAGTGTAAAGAGGTATAACATGATCGCCTACTTCAACGTGCGTTACGCCTTCACCAACAGCTTCAACAATACCACCGCCTTCATGGCCAAGGATTGCTGGGAAAATACCTTCAGGGTCTTCACCAGACAAAGTGAATGCATCGGTATGACAAACACCTGTAGCAACAATCTTTACCAGTACTTCGCCTTTTTTAGGCATCATTACATCCACTTCTTCAATTGAGAGTGGTTGATTTGGACCCCAAGCGATAGCCGCTTTTGATTTAATAAAATCAGTCATAACGTTCCCTTATAGTTGTTGGAAGTAAGTAATAAACTTAGTCTATTTTATTTATTTCTCAATGAATGATAATCTTCGT
>CERL01118817.1_pt1 | contig 9966 bp, 17 predicted proteins | sample 530811 | NCBI WGS metagenome assembly CERL01 (sample SAMEA2620995, study PRJEB7988) | marine metagenome | isolation source: saline water (ENVO:00002010), including
TTTCCTGAGTATTCTGTTCTCTGAGTCTTCTCACCTTTAGCGTTATATACAGCTTGACCATGATGAGTAATGACACAGTTAAGATTAGAATTTCTAATTGCATCTAGAGAACTCTTCATAGCTTTATTTGCATAACGATAATCAAAAGGAAATAAGTCACGACCTTGTGCTTTACGTTTCCTGTTAATTTCTTCCATCTCTACTTCTTGCATCATGTGATTCCAAGTAGTTCCTGTGTCAATAACAAGAGTTCCATTGTCATCACCCTCTGATACAACATCTTCAATAACACTTTTCATATAGCGATAAATTTTTACTTCATCAGAAAGATTTCTAACCAAAGGAATATCATTAGTGCCTAATGCACTTCTAATAATTTCATTTACCTTTATATCTTCAGCTTTTATAAGTTCGCTCTCAAGAGCATTTTGCATACTCCAATATGCTCCTTCGGGTTCTAGACTTAGAAAGTAAACAGGTTTAGGTGCTGTTAAAGCAAAATAACTTTTACCAACTCCTGTACCTGCCCATACGCTCATTACAATTCTTCTTCTATTTTGTAAATAGTTTTCTAAACTCTCAAAATTATTCATCAAATACCTCATATGCTTTTGGTGCAATCCATATATCGGCTTTCCCTAAAGTCCTTCTAAGTGGATTAATAAATACTTCTATACAATCAGGACACACAGGTTGCTTGTTATCGTAATAAGCAAGATGAGGTTTAAACCTTATAAACGTATTACACTTACAACAAATATCTTGTATCCATTCGTTTCTATCATGAGTCATCGCAAACCTCTTTATAGCTACATCCTCGACATAGCCAAGTTAAAGGAGTTTTCATAGGCAATTCAGCATTAGCTTTCTTAACCTCTACATATTCTTTTTTCTCTAAAAATTTTTCCCACAAATCTTCAAGTTCATATTCGTCCCACGTTAATCTGTAACTTCTTAGTCTAGGGATAGGATTAAGGAAACAAACAACAAAGTTCATCTCAGTCCTGTCTCTCATATGTGTATAAGCACCTGCTTGTTCTACCCAATAGAACTTGTCAGCAAATAACTTATTAACAGATGGGGGTTCTTTACCCCACGTTAATTTACATTCGTAATCTATCTCTTCACCTGCAAAATCTATATGACCTACAATGCCATCTTTTTCTACAGACATTTCTTGAGTAGACTCAGGAAGTAAATCAGAGAAGAAAGACTTCTCCATTGAACGTCCCATAGTAAATCTAAAAAGAGTTGTGTTATCCCATACAGGTTTATGTAGACGCGAAAGTGCTGTTTGCCTTAAACATAAAGTTAGATCAGATACGTGCATACCTGTTCGTGGTTCACTTTCATAATTCTTTTGTAACTTCTCATGCCATATTTCTTCATCGGCGTTTAATCTTTGTACATCCATTTCTCTCTCTCTCTAAGGGGGAGAAGAACTTTCATCTTCTTGTCTTATATAAGTTAGTATCAATCAATTAGGTGTCTGTGGAAACGTACAGATCACATACTCGGACAAGTCACGAGTTCCCCCATTAATAGGTAAAGTTATTAAGAAAGTGAAACTGCTCTTTCACCAACTTTTGTTAATATACCTGCACGAACTGCACTCTCTATAGTCTCAGGTCTAGACGCAAGAGTTATTATTTCTGTACTGTATTCGTCCTCAAACTCTACAGCTTTTTGTGCAATTTCTCTGATTCTAATCGAATCTTCTGTGTGAGCAGAAAGTACAGCCCTTAATAAATCAAAGGCATTTTCTTGCTTTGCAGTATCCACTTCTTCACCTGATTCTCCTAGTTGTGGAGATACAGGATATAGGTGACTTCTTGTCACGTTCTCACCAGTAGTGGGATTCCTATTAGTCTCATCAATATTTTTCCAATGTGCTTTCGCACCCTTTAATCCTGAAAGATCAGAGCCACTCATTGATGCTCCTGCGTGTTGTCTTAACGCAAGAATGAATTTTACAGCTCTAGTATTTCGATTTGGTTGTTGACCTGTTGCAGTCATACCATCTTCAGAAACTTCATAAGTTTCAGTACCCCCACCCATTGAGTACCAACCTCTAATCAAAGCAGGGGAATCAGCATCATATGCTAATCCTCTTTTTTCGTATTCGTAATCCTCAGGGGTGATAACAACTTCTATCTGACAATTGTATTGTCCATTTTGATATTCAATGGAATAGACTGTTCCATCGTAATTATCCCATCCACCCGATGGAAAATTTTCTAAGGGTTCTCCCCAGTTCAGTTCAGTAGTCATAGAAATTAGATTCCTTCTATTGCATCCACAATTCCTTGTGGGATTAAATTTTGTGTCCTACATCTTTTTAAAAATTGAGAAGCACCGGAATCGAGAATGACTGTAGGACATTTGTCAGTCTCACTCCGAACACCCCTTCCTGCCATTTGGATTAAAGTGGCTAAAGTCTCATGGTCGTAATACCTCCTACTTTCTTTTACTCTATGTTGCATAACTTTCGATCCTAAATATGGATAAGGTAATTTAGCTACAATAATTAATTCACATTCTTTGTCAGGCAAATCGACTGCTTTATCAAAAGATGGTGAAACTAATATTGCAGGAGATGACGCTTTCTTAAATGCGTCTAATACTCTTATCCTATTTTTACTATTATGTGTGAACATGTAACCACTATGCCTAGTTCTCTTTTCTAAGAACTGAGCAATCTTGTAATTAACTGTATGAATTAAAATCTTTTTATCTAAGTTTTGATCAATAATCTTATCTATCTTTTGTACGATAATAGGAAGATTCATATCAATACTTTTGGCATTCATAATTGCTGTTGGCTCAAGAATTATCTTTCTGTTTTCTACAGGAAAGATATATGGCAACCTGTAGAACTCAAATTCATTTGGGTTTATACCAACCTTTTTTGCTAACTCAGTTGCTGATGGAATAGTTCCACTCATAATAATGTGGCGTGGAGCGTGATCAAAAAGCACATCTTTAGAATTACTTGTTACCCATACAGGCTTAAACTCCACATGATTCCTATCTCTCTCTACTACCCAATCTGAATCCATATTCTTAATAGTGTCAAAAGATTCCTTAACACTCTTAGCACGTTTGGCTAGAGACAGTTCTTCCTTAGACATTTCATCAGGAGAAAGGTCATGAGTTTGTTTATAGAGTTGATCAATAGAATAACTTCTATCCTCACACCACCTTTGCCATTGAGGAACAGTTTCATAATCAGGAAGATTAAGTCCATATAATCTATCTATTTGTCTATCGTAAATAGTGACACGAATAAAATGTTCTAACATTTGATCTAAGACATGACCTTCATCCGAAACAATTAAATCAAATCTACCAAATGCTTGAGCATTAAAATTAAGCATGGTTAATCCATAAGCATAATTTGTAATAATAATTCTTTTCTCTTTAATGTTTTCAATTTGTTGAAAGTAAGCACACTCACTTCTAATAGGACACTTAAACTTTTCTTTACCTGAGGTAATAACAGAACACTTAGCTTCATCAACGTGCATCTCAAAGCAAGCACTATTAGCACATTCTGTTTTTGCAGAAGGATCATCTAGATGACAATGAAAATTATTTCTTCCTTTTACAGAAACAAAGTCCCTATAAAAAGGAGTTACATTATCTTCATATTGTTGTTGTTCTAATTTAGTAGCGCAAAGAACTAAGACCCTTAATTCAGGATTAAGTGCTGAGAGCATTAAAACTAATCCAGTTTTTCCTGTCCCTGTAGGGGCTTCAACAACCTTGACCTTCTCCTCACTCCTTGTTGTTAACCACTTATTTTTTTGTATCCATTCAAGTGCATTTACTTGACCCTCTCTCAAAGAGTCATATGGCAGTCCATATTCTCTAGGATTCATAAAATTTCTCTGCTTCCTTTATAGTGGAACTAAGAGTCCCATTAAGTTTTAAGTCTTCTAATATCTCTCTAAATCTGTTGTATTCAAATAACTCATTAACATATAAGCGTGATAAGAATGGTTCACTTACTTTCATATCCATAATAGGTTGTAAGAATGCTGTAGTTCTTTTATTTACCTCATCCCAATTTTGACGATGAGAGCTAGATAGTACAGCTAGACCTTTAGTTAATTGTTGAACAGAAGAAAGAACCCTCTCTAACATTGCAGATTTTTGTGCTTCTTCACCTGCTTGTTTCTCAAGTAAAAGGTAATGAGTAATTCTCTCGTCTTGATTTTTAAGATACTTTTGTACATCTCTCACGCATCTAAATACAGATAACCTAACAAAGTCTGCCCTAGTTTTTATCGGTAGACCTTTTCCTTTGGCATCCATAATTAATTCATCTACCATACGCCCAAGTTGAGGATCAACTCGACCTTGAATAATGTCAGAATCACCTTTATCATTCGCAGGTCTTAGGTTAAATTCCCACTCTTCAACTTCATCCTTAGGCAAGTCTTCTATATTTACATTCCAATTAATATCGTCAACCATTAAACACCCCTTTCCAATCTTCTTTTAATTTCTGCTTCATCTCTAATTTGATCTGCTTTTATGTACCATCTACCCCCATAATTTACTCCAGTGTATCTACCTGCTCTTATACTTCTTAAAAGACTTTGTGGAGATTCGTTTAACCTATCTCCTGCTTCTGCAAGATTATAGAAATCAGATAAAAAACTTTTTATCTCAGCATCTATCTCTAAAATCCTAGAATCTAAAATTTTTCTATCGTCCTTTAATTTATATATTTCTTCGCTTAAATCTTGTATGAGGACTACACTCTGATCTATTTGCATTTTTTTATTTTCTCTTAGTTAATGTTTTCTTGTATGTTGTATACAAGGTGGAAGGGAAAGATGGTCTGCCACCTATAATATATTTATAATATAGGGGCTAAGTAGCTACAACAGAAAGATCGAGGTTAAACCAGTGTTTAATATTAAGTTGATCTCTTATGATTGCTACAGTATTCTTTTCTATCTTAGTGATACCTGTAATGTTAAAGTCTGTAAACTCTTCAAACTTTTGATTGCAATCTGTGCAACGTCCTTGAACTGCAAGTTCTATAACTTCTTGTCCTGAGATTTCCATACGCAATGCGCGTGTGGTGGGAATTAATCCATTCTCTCTACGAATCTTAGAAACATATTTAATAAGGTTTAATTCATTTACCCATCTGCTAAGAGTTGATTCAGCAATACCTAGAATATTACTTGCTCCTCTTTGTTCTCCATTAGCTTCTTTAATTGCATTAATAATTAATTCATCTATTGGCTTTCCAAATTTATATTCCATCATAGACATGGTGGAAGTTTTTCTAATTAACTTAGGCAATGTAAGCAACTCCTTCTTGTGTTAAAACTCTTCCTCTTGTGGTTCGTTCTAACAGTTTTAATTCAACAAGTAATGGTTCTGAAAATTGTTCAATAGATTTCTGATCTAAATCTAATGCAAGAGCCAAGTTCTTAATACCTGTAGGTCTAAGATCAAATTGATCTGCAAGTGCGTTTAAGATTTTTATATCAGTTGCATTTAATCCATTCTCATCAATTTGTAAATATTCTAATGTTTCTTTTACTATATCTGTATCTATTTCTTTTACCTTACGAACAGTTTTAGTGTCATAACATCTTTGTAATACCCTGTTTGCAACTCTTGGATTACGTCTACTAACCTTTGCTATTTTCTTCACTCCATCAGCAGAAACTTTAATTTTATTCTTCTCTGCATTAAGTCCTATAATAATTGCTATCTCATCATAAGAATATTTTTCTAATTCAATTATGAAACCAAATCTACTTAGAAATGGTTCTGTGAGTTCACCTAAATTAGTTGTTGCTCCAACTAAAGTAAATGGATTAATAGGAATGAAATAACCTCTTGTGTATTCAACTTCAAAATCAGTAATGACAGTTAAAAGATTCTCTTGTAACTTTTTAGGTAAAGCATGTATCTCATCTATAAAAAGAAATTCTGCTTTTTCAATTCTTCTTATAGTCCTGTTAATTTCAGCAGGAGATTCTATTGATGGTGCTAGAAATGTGTGCATATTTTTTTTAAATTCTTTAGCAATAATATTTGCTAAAGTAGTTTTTCCTAGACCTGATCCACCGTATAGCATTATGTGAGGAAATGGTTCTTTTCTCATCTTGCATGCTTCTAAAGAAATTTCAATTGATCTTTTTATTTTATTTTGACCAATAAATTCCTGTAAATTTTTGGGTGCTAGATTCATATTTTTTCCAATCTCTTAAGGGTGGACTATAATTATCTCATAGGGGCTTTCGGAATGGAAGTACCTTGAGACTTAATTTCACAGCATTTTAATTCATGAATTAAAGTTCACTAATAGGAAACGAGATTAAGAACAGTTGGGAGACTAACCCTAAGAAACAGTGAGCCACACTGAATCTTTTTTTGCACAACTTACATGCAGAGTCTTTTTTGGAGTCTCCTTATCTCTTTTTAGTTTCGACTCAACGCTATCCTATTAATGAACTCAACTAACTACTCGTCTTTTTTCTTACGATTAAGTACGAGTCGCTTTTTAAGAACGATTTTTCTTGCATCATCTACAGGAGTGATTTCAAAACCACTACCGTTTCTTTTTGCAATAAAACCTTCAACAAACTGATCGTCTGCTAGACCTTCAATATTGTCGATATGAAATTTGATAGAAGATGTGTATCCATCAAGAGTTCCTTGATGTTTTTCTTCAGCATCTCTAACCATATCTCCTACCAACATAGAGTGAAGTCGAGTTCCTGCTTTAGCAACTCTTCCATCACCCCAACTGATATCTTGATCTTTATAGGCTTCTTTTATACTTGCCATTTTCCTCTCTCTTAAAGATTATTATTTTGTAAATAATAGACCGTTCTCTGATGGCTAATCTTTGAACTACTTACGTTAAAAACTTAAATTAATACTTGTGTGTCCTCAAAGCTATCATCATTATTTAATTGAGCATATTGCTTAAAACTTATATCCAACCAAACTCTTTCACTACCCAATGCAAACTCTGTTCTCATTTCTCTATCATTGTGTATCATTGCAAAAAGTAAAGGAAACTTTAAATCTTCTTTCTGAGCCATTAAATCTTTTGCAACAATTTTAATTGCAGAGTTAACATGCTTCCAATGAAAATTTCTATTCTTCTTAGTTCTAATTGATGAAGCATTAAACTTCTTTAATTGTTCATATGTGTAATACTTCAATTAATTTCTCCTCTTCTCTCTTTAGCTTTTTTAAACATTTCATTTATAGCTTTTGCATCTGTGTTTCTAATAAACATAGAATTGCTACCATCCCAATATTCTCCATGTCGTTTAACATGAACACCACTCTTAACTGCATAAAGTAAGCAATCACTACACATTGGTAACTCAGGATTATTCACAGATTCTTCTTGATCTAAAAACCTAGAAGTAACTTGATAACAATCTAGAGGTAAGGCTTTTGGAGAACTTTGTCCAAACTCTTCTCTACCTTCTTGTGTTTGACAAACCATACAATCTGCTAATACTGGATTACCAATATTCATTTCTAACTTTTCATTATCGTGCATAACCCTACCCTCTATCAGAATTCATATAGGCTCTTCTATCTATATACCATTGGTAATCATCTTCATCCCATGCTCTTAATTGAAGGTTTAATAACCATTCATATATTTCTTTTTGTGAAGACATTGTGTAAATAAAATTAAAGACATCATGTTGATCTTTAATAGTTTCTTGAATACCTTTCTCTATTGTGTTTTTAAACTTTTCCATTCTCTCTCTCTTTAGCTATACGTCATAGCTTCATTAAAACTTTCTATTACTTTTTCATAACAATCTCTATGTATAAAAATATGTACATAAGTTCCTGTTTCCCATTCGACATAATCACCTGTTGATTTGATGTCAACTCCAACTACTCCATACTGAAGACCTTTTAAGTCTTCACCACATATTTCACATGACATTTAATTCTTCTCCTTCTCTCTTTTAATCTTTCCCTTTAATCTTTATACTCCTTAACCTAAAAGCAACCATATAATCATTACGAAAATAAACATATAAAATATATTTTTCATTTAATGTTCCTTTTCAGCTTTCACGTTTTAGCTGAATAGTGAGCCTTGCGACATAAACAAAATAATCCACCCAAGGCAGGAGTAGGTGTTTTAACACCAATCCTCAGGCTTAAAAAAACTTATGTATCTCATCTAGATAAAAATTAACTATTTAATCTTAAGAATAATTGTTCATCAATATATTCTTGATCTCGATTAGCGTTAACAGTTCTCCACGCATTACTTGCCTTAATATTATATTTATAAGGTTGAGTCATTGGAGTTGTCTTTGGATTATCAAAAAACTTTCTAGCTTTTTCCCAATCCTCAAGACAATGAGTTTCAATTAAAATTTGATAAATCATTGAGTCCAACTTTCTTTAATAATATTTGTTTGTGTTGCATCACAATTTCTATTAGAACAAATAAATGTAGCTGTTCTTGTCTCAGGAAATTTATCTATTGGTTCATCTAATGGTGGCACTATTCTGCTTAATGTAGTTTCTTTGTGCATCCATTTATGTTCATAAGGTTTACAATTCATTTTAATAACATCCTATTGCTAATGCTTCACCTGCTATATCAATTTCATTAGGTAACGGTTTAACTGTAACTCTGACTTCTCTTTTACAACTTATACATATGGCATCTGAATACTTCACGTTAACTTTTTCTTTAGGATTAAATTCTTCATCATTGAATAAATTATTCATGTGTGAAATTTTCCAATAATCTGTATGAATATCATCCCAATTCCCTAGAACATGACCTCTAGAATCTACACATTCTTCTGCTCTAAGTTTTAGATTCTTTAAACTATCTATCAAACCTAAATCTTTAAATACTTTTTCTACACAATTATCAATATCTTTTTCTCTAATGTGTTCTAAATCTCTACCATAATCTGTAACTAATTCTTCTACCCTTCCATAAACATCTACATCTTGCCAATCATCTTCAATTCTATGTTCTTGATATCCAACCCATTCATGAATCCATTCTTGAATTTCATCAGAAAACTTTTCAGATTCTTTTTCAGAAAATTTATCTTCATCTAATATTCCTGACTCACAAATAGTTTGAGAAATATTATCGTCAACCCATTCGCATAAATCATGAAAGTCTTCATCACTACAATCTTCACAAGGCGTGATTAAAATATATTCAATCCATCCTACAAGCCAATGACTATTATTTATTACGAAATGATGATCACCTTTAATATGAGAATTTTCCCACGCTTCTAATTCTTCTAAAGCAGAATCAAAATTAACTTGATCCATTAAATCTGAATCTCTACTTTTCGTAACAACAATATAAGAATCTGAATGATCAGCACCCATATAGTTTTCTGCTTTAACCCATTTCTCCAAATAGTTATATTTATTTTTTGCCATAACGATTACTTTCCTTTTTCCTTTTGTTGTTTTTCTACTTTAGTAATAACTTCAGGTGCTAGAATTTTTAAATCATTCTCAAGAATTAAATTAGGAAACACATTATCTCTAATCTTTTCAATATCAGCTATATCAGAAATTTCTCTTAAAGGTTTTTCTACTTTATTCATAATTTCTAAACCATAATGAATAGCTTTTGCCATAACAATTTGTCCTCTAGGACTTAACATAAAGTTTAGAGTTTTTGTATTCTTACGACTTAATAACATATCTTCATCAAACTCTTCTTTAATTTGATCATTTCTTTTATCCATTTGAGTACACGCATCTTCTAAAAGACTTGCAACAAATTTAGATTCACTTTCATTTCCAATACAATGTTCACAATCTTTTTGAAGATTTAAATACCCTTGAATAAATGGTCGTGCTAATCCCATCCATCTCGGTGCTAGATTTATAGTTTTCATTTTGCCCCCTTAATAGAACACTTTTTTTAATAACTAAAATAATATGTAGAAAAAT
>CERL01006707.1_pt1 | contig 9948 bp, 9 predicted proteins | sample 530811 | NCBI WGS metagenome assembly CERL01 (sample SAMEA2620995, study PRJEB7988) | marine metagenome | isolation source: saline water (ENVO:00002010), including
CCCCCGGCGACGGGAACGCACAGCGGGCGAGAAGGTCGGCCGCTTCCATCAGGTGGTCGGGGTGGCCATGCGCTCGAAATCCATCAGGTGGCCAGCGAGGCAATGCGCTCGATCCAACGGGACGGTTCGCCGATCTCGGCCCGGTCGGGCAGGTTGTCCGGTCCCTCCCAGGCCCGGTCCAGTAGCGCCGTGCCGCCCTCGGCCTCGACGGCGGCGATGAAGGCCTCGCCCTGTGCGTACTGCGCCAACTTCGCCTCGAGGCCGATCAACTTCTGGACCAGTCGGACGATCCCGGTGGCCGAGCGGCGGCGATCACGAATCACCCGGGCGAAGCGGTCGGCTCCCTGCACGTGGCCTGCTCCAGCCCGGTCCATCGTGACGTCGCCGTGGCCCTCGAGGAGGCTCATGAGCCCGGTGATCCGGTCGAGGGCCTGCTGTTGTTCCGGTCCGACGACCGCCTCGAGCAGTCCGGCACCCTCCGATCGGCCGATGCCGCCGCGCCTCGAGGCAAGGCTGCGGAGGCGGTCGATCAGCGGTTCGTCCTCGGGGTCGTCGATGTCGAGGAGCGATTCGACGAGGCCCAGGTAGTGCCCGCGCATCCAGGGCACACCCGTGAACTGGGCCCTGTGCGTGACCTCGTGGAGGGCCAGCCAAAGTCGGAAGTCGCCGGGCGGAAAGGCGTAGCGGCGTTCGATCGCCACCACGTTGGGGCCCACGTAGTAGACGAGGTCCTGGTCCTCGGCGGACTCGTCCTCGAGGACGAGCAGGTCGTACTGGCCGAGCACCCGGGTCGACATCCAGCCGAGTACGGCGCCCAGTTCGGCTCCGCTGAACCGCGTGGTGAGTGGGGCCAGCGAACCGGTCGGCCGTTCCGCCATCCGGTCCAGCATCGGACGGAGCAGCCGTTGGAACGACGCCAGGTTCGCCCGGATCCAGTCGCTCCGATCGACCACCCGGGCGCGGGCCGACCCGTGGAGCGGGACGAGGCCGGTGGTCTCGGCGACGAGCTGCTCGGCGAGGGCAGTGTGGCGGCCGAAGTCGTCGGCGAGGTCGGGACGCTCGTGGGCACGGGCGAAGGGCGCCCGGTCGGCGATCCGGATCGCGACCCTCTCCGCCAACTCCCAGTCGACGGGCGGGTTGGGGCGGGACGCCATGTGGCGCTGCTCCCGGTCGGCGGGACTAGCGCCGGGGGTACCGGGTGGAGGAGACCTTCTGGAAGTAGCCGACCAGGGTGGCGATGCAGAGTGCGACGCCACCGGCCACGAGGGGAACGGCCAACCAGTAGTGCCAGATCACGCCGGCGAGAACGATCATGGCGGGCATCCTAGGGGTTCGGTCGGAACGCGACCCACCTGCAGAGGGGGCCGTCCCGACGGGCGTCGGTAGCGAGCCCGCGCGGGGAATCGAACCCCGGACCTGCTCATTACGAGTGAGCCGCTCTTCCGACTGAGCTACACGGGCGCAGCCTGCAAGCGTAGCGAGGCGCCCGTGGCGTCCGGTCGTGGGTATCGGCCCCGCTCAGGCCCGTTCGAGGGGGGCCCAGGCCAGGAGCAGGCGCTTCTCCCCGACCGATGGAAAGCGCACGACGGCCTCGCTGCGATCGCCTTCACCGGACACCGACTCCACGATGCCCTCGCCCCAGGCACCATGGACCACGCGTTCACCGACATCGAGACCGAGTTCGTGGGCTCCGCCCCGGGAAGGGCCCGGCGATGAGCCAGCGCCGATGATGGATCCCGCCGGATCGTCAGCGCCGGACGACACGACCACCTGCGAGCCGGTGTCGGCGTCGGACCACTGGTCGGTTCGTTCGCGGCGACGATCCGAACGGCTGCCCCAGCCGCTGTCGCGGGGGCGACGCACCTTGCGGCTGTCCTCGGACTCGACGATGAGCCCGTCGGGGATCTCGTCGAGGAAGCGACTGGGCGGGTTGTACTGGGTGGAGCCGTGAAGCATCCGGGACCAGGCGTGGCTGACGTGGAGCTGTTCGCGGGCCCGGGTGATGCCCACATAGGCGAGGCGCCGCTCCTCCTCCAGTTGCTTCGGATCGCTGAGCGCCCGTAGATGGGGAAACACGCCCTCCTCGACGCCTGTGAGGAACACCACCGGGAACTCGAGGCCCTTGGCGGCGTGCAGGGTCATGAGGAGCACCTGGCCCTCGTCCTCGACCACGCCTTCGCCGGTGTCGGGCAACTGGTCGGTGTCGGCCACCAGGCCCACCTGTTCGAGGTACTCGTCGACCGTGTCGAACTCGGAGGCGACCCCGATGAGCTCGGCCAGGTTCTCGAGCCGGCCCTCGGCCTCGATGGTGCGCTCGGCCCGCAACTCGTCGCGGTAGCCGGAGGCATCGAGTGCGACCTCGAGCACGGTGGCCGGTCCGTCGTCGACCCGGCCGTTGAGGGTGTCGAGCAGGTCGAGGAACGACCGGATGCCGCCGACGGCCCGGCCCGACACGCCGGCCTCCTCGGCGTGGTGCAGTGCTTCGACGAAGCCGACACCCGCCTGGCCGGCCCAGGCGTCGACCCTGGCGATCGAAGTATCGCCGACGCCTCGCCTGGGAACGTTCAGGATCCGCCGGGCGGCCACCTCGTCGGCCGGGTTGGCGGCGAGGCGCAGGTGGGCCAACGCGTCGCGGACCTCGCGGCGGTCGTAGAAGCGGGTGCCGCCGATCACCCGGTACGGCACCCCGAACCGGACGAGCTGCTCCTCGATGGCCCGGCTCTGGGCATTGGTGCGGTAGAAGACCGCCATCTCGGGCCAGCGGTACCGGCCGCCGTCGTGGAAGCCGGCGAGGCGGCGGGTGATCCAACGGGCCTCGTCGTCCTCGTCGTCGGCCCGGTAGCGGACGATGCGCTCTCCACGGCCGGCGGCGGTCCAGAGTTCCTTGGGCGTCCGGCCCTCGTTCCTCGTGATGACGGCGTTGGCGGCATCGAGGATGGTCTGTGTGGAGCGGTAGTTCTGGTCGAGGACGATGACGGTGGCATCGGGGAAGGCCTGCTCGAACTCGAGGATGTTGCGGATGTCGGCGCCGCGGAACTGGTAGATCGACTGGTCGCTGTCACCGACCACGCAGACGTTGCGATGCTCCTCGCCGAGCAGCAGCACGAGCTCGTTCTGGACGGAGTTGGTGTCCTGGTACTCGTCGACGAGCACGTGCTCGAATCGGCGCCGGTGGTCGGCGAGCACCTCCGGGTGCTCGCGCAGCAGGCGCACGGCGTTGCCGAGCAGGTCGTCGAAGTCCATGGCCCCTGCCCCCTGCAGGCGCTCCTGGTACAACGCGAACACCTCGGCCAGGCGTGCCTCGTGCGGTCCGGTCGCCCGGTCGGCGTACTGCGAGGCGGTGAGGCCCTCGTTCTTGGCCGACGAGAGCGCCGCCTGGATTCCGCGGGCCGGGAACCGCTTGACGTCGAGCCCGAGGTCGCGCAGCACATGGCCGACAAGGCGCACGCTGTCGCCCTGGTCGTAGATGCTGAACCGGGACGGGTAGCCGATGCGCTCGGCATCGCGGCGCAGGATCCGGACGCAGGCCGAGTGGAAGGTCGACACCCACATGCGGTGGGCGACGTCGCCCACCAACTCGGCAACCCGCTCCTTCATCTCGCCGGCGGCCTTGTTGGTGAAGGTGATGGCGAGGATGCCGAACGGCGACACCCCCCGGTCGACGATCAGGTGGGCGATGCGACGGGTGAGCACCCGGGTCTTGCCGGAACCGGCGCCGGCGACGATCAGGAGCGGTCCCGAGGGGTGCGTGACGGCGTCGAGTTGTGCGGGGTTCAGGCCTTCATCGATCTGCGGCTCCATCGGCGGGCACCCTACCGGCGCACCGTGACCGGGACCGGGGCCTTGAGTAGGGTTCGCAGCCATGACACGGGCCTTCCGCTTCTCCGTCTCGGCCGCCGCTCCCCGTCCCGCTGCCGAGTGGCGAGAACTGGGTCGTCGCGCCGAGGACCTCGGGTTCTCGACGCTGTCGATGCCCGACCACCTCGACGCCGAGATGGCACCCCTCATCGCCCTGGCGGTCACGGCCGAGGCCACCCGCAACCTGCGCCTCGCCACGCTCGTACTCGGCAACGACTACCGCAACCCGGCGTTCCTGCACAAGCAGGCGGCAACCCTCGACCTGCTCTCCGACGGCCGCCTCGAGTTGGGCATCGGCGCCGGCTGGCAGTCGTCCGACTATGAGCGGGCCGGGATCGGGATGGACGGGCCGGGCCTGCGGATCGAACGCCTGGCCGAGGCCATCACCGTGCTCAAGGGCCTGTTCGCCGAGGGTCCATTCGACTTCGCCGGCGACCACTACACGATCAGCGGCCTCGACGGACAGCCCGAGTGCATCCAGAAGCCGCACCCCCCGTTCATCATCGCCGGTGGCGGCCGCCGGGTGCTGTCCCTCGCCGCCAGCGAAGCGGACATCGTCGGCCTCAACGCCAACATGTATGCCGGGGTGATCGACCAGCGGGCCGGACCCAGCGCCACCCCCGCGGCGACCGACGAGAAGTTGGGCTGGATCCGCGAGGCGGCCGGTGGTCGCTTCGACGTCCTCGAACTCCAGACCCGGGTTCACATCGCCACCATCACCGACGATCCGGAGTCGATTGCAAACCTCATGGCGCCTGCGCTCGGCATCGACCCGGAAGAGGCCCTGGCATCCCCGCACGTCCTGGCGGGCTCGGTCGGACAGTGCGTCGAGACCGTGTTGATGTGGCGGGAGCGGTGGGGGCTCTCCTACATCGGCATCAGCGAGGACGCCATGATCGAGTTCGCCCCGGTGGTTGAGGCCCTGGCGGGCGTCTAGCCCACTCCCTTCCCCTACCAGAGCTGGTCCGTGTAGTTGTCGGTCCCTACGACCGTCCGGAAGAAAGGCGCCGCAGACGTGACCCGGCCGAGGCCCGACGCCTCAACCCGGGTTCCGTACCCCACAAAGCGGTCCCAGCAGGTTCGAGGGTCGTCCTCCAGGAAGAAGACCTGCAGGATCGACCGGTCGTTGAGGGGCGGCGAGCCAAGATCCATCGGAGCGTTGCTGGTCATGTCGTCGCGGGGCACGGCGGTCCAGGCCGAACACGAGGCGACCGGCCCCGCCTCGAACACCGGGGGAAGGCCCTCGGAGGCCAGCCAGGCATCCAGGTCAGCCTGCTCGACGCCGTCCGTCCGCTCGACCGCGACCGATGCGATCCCGGCGTAGTGGTGGTCGAGCGCCACCTCGACGGGAACGGGATCGTCGTCGCGGTAGTGGTCTGCGTGGTGCAGGTAGAGGACGGTGTGGGCGTGGGTGCGCTCGTTGAATCCCCGGCCGGCCGTATAGAGCTTGACCACCTGGTCGGCGCCCCACGCGAAGTGATCGCCGTGGTGGCCGGCCTCGACCCAGTAGATCGCCACGTAGGAACCCCGGTCGACGGGGTCATTGACGGAGTTCCCCTCGACCGGGAACCGCATGTCCTTCAACTCGCGCGTGGCGACCCAGCGGCTCCCGGCGAAGCACCAGGGGCCGGTCATGCAGCCGCCGTAGAAGTGGTCCCGCTCGTACCAGCGGTTGTAGGCGACCTCGTGTCCCTCGTGGGGGTCGACGAGCGTGTACAACATGCTGCCAACCTTGATTGGATAATCGGGCGGGGCCATGGGCGCTCCTCGTGGACGATGCGTGCGTACCAGACTGCGTCCCGGCGCGATGGTGGCGCAAACCGCCTCAGCGGCGGTCGATCAGGATGGTGGCCGTTCCCCGGCCGATCCGGCCCTCGAGGTCGTAGAGGACCGCCTCGGACAGGCCGATTCCGTCGCCGACGTTCTTGTGGAGACCCCGTAGGCCGATCCACTCCCCGACCGGGTCCCGGAACGTGTGGAGATCGAGGTCGACGTTGACCGTCAGCCACTCGCTGGGGTCGAGGTGGCTGGCGACCATGCTGAGCATGTCGGCCACGGCGGCCATCCGCACGTAGGGCGAGGTCGGGATCCCGGCCACGAACTGCCGATACATCCGCAGCCACAGCAGGCCGGGAGCGCCGGTGCGAAACTCACCTCCGGGACGGCGCAGTTCGACGCCGTGAAGGAACCCCGGAATGCCGGTCCCCGGCATGGTGAGGGTCGCCGACTCGTCGGGCAGCGGCGGCGGCTCGTCCTCGTCGTGGCGCATGAGATCTTCGTCGAAGGGTGTCGCCGAGTCGCTGACGCGGAGTCGGACCGTCATCGACCGAGCCACCTCCCGGTCCCCGTCGAACAGCGAGGCGCGGACGACCTGGAGTCGTCGACCGTCGCGCACCACCTCGGTCTCGCCCCGTAGCGGGCGCATCGGCGCTCCGCGCATGAGTTCGACGGTGTGCCGACAGATGCGCATGGGGACAACTGTCGGGACCCCTTCGACCAGGTGGGCGAGGATCCCGGCCACCGACCCGCCGTGCTGCTCGTCGGGACTCCACGGCCCTCCGGCCAGCGGGAGGGGCAGCACCAGATCGCCGTCGACCTCGAAGAATGCGCGGTCGTCTGGGCCGGAGGTGGGGTTCGTCACCGGGGAGTTGCTAGGCGCCGCGGCCGAGCAGTGCCAAGAGGCGCACGCCTGCCGGGGAATCGTCGGGGGGCAGTACCGGCTCGGCGAAAGACCTCCCGCGGGCGTCGGCCCCGGTGAGGAGCTCGGCCAGGGGCAGCCAGAAGTCGAGGCAGCGGACGGCGAGGCCCTCGGGCAGCTCGATGTCGGTGCCGCAGGCCCGGGCCAGGTCCCAGGCGTGGACCAGGTTGTCGGTGATGCGGAAGCCGACGATCATCGAACCCGTGAGGTCGCCGGCATGGTGGGCGTGCACGGCGTCGAGCACGCCGTCTGCGGCGGCGGCATCGAGGGCGCCGACGGCTGTCCCCCGCCACGTCGCCATGGGGCTCGGGCCGAGAACCGAGGTGTCGACCTCGGCGATGGGCACTCCCCCTTCGCCACGGAACAGGGCGGCGACCAGGAACTCACCGACGATCAGGTGGGCGACGAGCGAGCGCACGTCCCAGTCGTCGCATGGCGTGGAGTTGGCCCAGTCGTCGTCACCGACCAGCGACAGGCGCTCGCCGAACAGGGCGGCAGCCTGCCGGTAGTCGTCCAGCAGGTCGAAGGCGCCTACTCCCATTCGATGGTGCCGGGAGGCTTGGACGTGATGTCGTAGGCGACGCGGTTGACCCCGTCGACCTCGTTGATGATCCGGCTGGAGAGCGTCTCGAGCAGGTCGTGCGGGAGCCGGGCCCAGTCGGCGGTCATGGCGTCCTCGCTCGTGACGGCCCGGATGATGATGGGCCAGCCGTAGGTGCGCTCGTCACCCATCACGCCGACAGAGCGGATGTCGGCCAGCACGGCGAACGACTGCCAGATCTCGCGTTCGAGGCCGGCGTTGCCGATCTCGTCGCGGACGATCAGGTCGGCGGCCTGGAGGGTGGCGACCTTGTCGGGCGTGACCTCGCCGATGATGCGCACGCCGAGACCGGGGCCGGGGAACGGCTGGCGCCAGACGATCTCGTCGGGGAGGCCCAGCTCGGAGCCGACGGCCCGTACCTCGTCCTTGAACAGGTTGCGCAACGGTTCGACCAGTTCGAAGTCGAGGTCCTCGGGTAGGCCGCCCACATTGTGGTGGCTCTTGATCCTGGCGGCGTCCCTGGTGCCCGACTCGATGACGTCGGGATAGAGGGTGCCCTGGACGAGGAACCGGGCGTCCTCGATGCCGCCCGAGGCGTCCTCGAAGACCCGGATGAACAGCTCGCCGATGGCCTTGCGCTTCTCCTCGGGGTCGGTGACCCCGGCGAGGCGTTCGAAGAATCGGTCGGCGGCCCGGACGTGGATGAGCTCGATGCCCTGGTGCCGCTGGAAGGTCTCGACGACCTGTTCGCCCTCGCCGGCGCGCATGAGGCCGGTGTCGACGAACACGCAGGTGAGCTGTGGGCCGATTGCCTCGTGCACGAGGGCGGCGGCGACGGCGGAGTCGACACCACCGGAGAGCCCGCAGATGGCGCGGTGGGTGCCGATCTGGGCGCGTATGGCAGCGACCGACGACTCGATGACCGAGGTCATGGTCCAGTCGCCGGCAGTACCGCACACGTCGGTCAGGAAGCGCTCCAGGATGCCCTGCCCACACGGGGTGTGGTGCACCTCGGGATGGAACTGCACGCCGTAGAGGCCCCGCTCCGGTGCCTCGAAAGCCGCCACGGGTGCGTCAGGCGACGAAGCGGTGGTGTGGGCGCCATCGGGGCCGTCGGTGATGGCGTCGAAGTGGCTCATCCAGACCGGCTGCGTTCCGGCTCCGACGTCGGCCAGCAGGGTGCCGGGATCGGACACCGTGAGCTCGGTGCGGCCGTACTCGCCCCGCTCGTTACGGCCCACATTGCCGCCGCACTGGTGGGCGATGAGTTGGGCGCCGTAGCAGATCCCGAGGATCGGCACCCCGAGCTCGTAGACGCCGGGGTCGATGCGGGGGGCGCCTTCGACGTGGACGGATGCCGGCCCCCCGGAGAAGACGATCCCGGTTGGCTGCCGTTGCGCGAACTCGGCGGGGGTCAGGTCGTGGGGAACGATCTCGCTGAAGACGCTGGCCTCGCGCACCCGTCGTGCGATCAGTTGGGCGTACTGCGCGCCGAAGTCGACCACGAGGACGCGGTCGCTGGCAACGGCGGCGCCACTTGAGACGGTGGGCATGTGCTGGGCAGGTCCCGGGCGCTAGTGGCCCATACCCACGCCCTGGGCCTTCTGAAGCGACTTGCCCTCGGTCTGGAGGGCGGGGGCCACCATGACCTCTGCCTTCTGGAACTCCTTGATGTCGATGTAGCCGCAGGTGGCCATCGACGTGCGGAGTGCCCCGAACAGGTTGAGGCGACCGTCGTTCTCGTGGGCCGGGCCGAGGAGGATCTCCTCGAGCGTGCCCCGGACGACGGTCTGGACCCGGGCGCCCCGCGGGAGGGTCGGATGGAAGGTCGCCATGCCCCAGTGGTAGCCCTGCCCGGGCGCCTCGGCAGCCGCCGCAAGCGGGGAGCCGATCATGACGGCGTCGGCGCCGCAGACGATGGCCTTGGAGATGTCACCACCGGTGGCCATGCCGCCGTCGGCGATGACCTGGCAGTAGACGCCCGTCTCGTCGAGGTGGCGCATGCGGGCCGCCCGGACGTCGGCGATGGCGGTGGCCTGCGGGACGCCGATGCCGAGAACGCCCCGGGTGGTGCAGGCGTGGCCGGGGCCCACGCCCACGAGGATCCCGGCGGCACCCGTGCGCATGAGGTGGAGGGCGGCCTTGTAGGTGGAGCAGCCGCCGACGATCACGGGGATGTCGAGGCTGCGGATGAAGGTCTTGAGGTTGAGGGGCTCGACGGAGGTCGAGACGTGTTCGGCGGATACCACGGTGCCCTGGATGACGAGGATGTCGAGCTCACCCTCGAGGATGTGGGGCAGCAACGCCTCGGTGCGCTGAGGCGTGACCGAGGCACAGGACACGACGCCGGCCTCGTTGATCTCGCGAATGCGCTGCGTGACGAGTTCGGGCCGGACGGGCTCCTGATAGAGCTCCTGCATCCGTTGGGTGGCCTTCTCGGTGGGCTGTGAGGCGATCTCTGCGAGCACGCCGTCGGCGTCCTCGAAGCGGGTCCAGAGGCCCTCGAGGTTGAGCACCCCGACGCCGCCGAGGCGGCCGATCTCGATGGCGGTGGCGGGACTGACCACGCCGTCCATGGCCGATGCCATGAGTGGCAGGTCGAATCGATAGGCGTCGATCTGCCAGGTGATGTCGACGTCCTCGGGGTCCCTCGTACGGCGACTGGGGAGAATGGCGATGTCGTCGAACCCGTACGCCCGGCGGCCGCTCTTGCCCAGTCCGATCTCAATCTCCAGCATGCCCTGACCCCTTGCTTGCTCCCGTGGGAGACCGTGAGCCTAGCGGTACCGACGCCGGCCCGAGTGAGGGGCGTGGCCGCCTCGGAGGGATCGGGTCACGCCAGCGAGTCGAA
>CERL01013189.1_pt1 | contig 9587 bp, 6 predicted proteins | sample 530811 | NCBI WGS metagenome assembly CERL01 (sample SAMEA2620995, study PRJEB7988) | marine metagenome | isolation source: saline water (ENVO:00002010), including
TAGCTGCCAAACAGTATCAAGTGAGGATAAGCCTGACGATTTAAGAGCATCTGCAAGCTTTTGGTCATTCGACATAACACCAGAATGATGCTTGCCCAGGGCAATAATAACCGCACCGGTTAGAGTAGCAATATCAATAACTGCTTTAGGTTTAAACTTCTCACAATAAGTCAAAGCGTCACACAGAATAAGACGGCCTTCAGCATCTGTATTTAAAATTTCTATAGTTTGGCCAGACATACTTTTAACAACATCGCCTGGCTTTGATGCATTATGAGCTGGCATATTTTCTACCGTTGGTACAACAACAGTCAAATTCACTTGAAGGTTCATTTCAGCAATAGCACTCATTGCACCAAGCACTGACGCAGCGCCACACATATCGTACTTCATCTCATCCATTCCTTGACCAGGCTTTAAAGAAATACCGCCACTATCAAAAGTCACTCCTTTGCCAACCAAAACGATTGGAGCTTCATTGCCAGCATTAGAATAACTTAGACTGATTAGCTTTCCAGGCTCCGAAGAACCTTTAGAGACAGAGAGCAAAGAATTCATCCCTAGAGACTCCATGTCTGACTCTTCTAGAATTTCACATTCAAGATTGTAAGTATCTGCAAGAGACATGGCTTTTTCAGCGATATAAGATGGAGTGCAGATATTTGGGGGCAAGTCTCCTAATTCTCTTGCGAGTGCCATACCATTTGCAATAGCTACACCTTTTTGAATCTCTGATGCTCCATTGTTTTGAGAATATATATTTACTGCTTCAAGAACAATATCACTGGCCTTTTCCTTAACACCAACTTTTTGTATCTTATAACTTTCATTTTTTAGAATCCTAGCAGTTGTAATTTGCAACCAGGCTTCATCTGCATCCTCAACATCAATACTTGGAATTACAACATTTTTAACCTTTAATTCACTCATAGCTGAAGAAAGTGATTTAAGCACCTTCATATAATTTTTTTGACTGAGTGGCGACTCCCCTAAGCCAACAACTAGAACTCTTTTTGACTTGTAGCCTTCAACCTTTCCAAGCATTAAGGTACTTGCTAATTTTGGCTCAAATCGATGAAGATCTAGATAATTCTGAATAATTCTATTTTCATTTGATTTGCCTTTTAGAACAAAGGCAACTGAACAGTCTCCACTATAATGGTCAACCGCTTGGTGAGTAACAAAAAACTCCATATCAATTTCCGGAAATTATAAACTCGATATTCTACCAAAAAACTGTAAAATTTACTTCTTTAATCACTAGTTTCTCATATGAAAAAGTTTCTTACTATCACGTTAATATTAATTACTAATATTGTTTTTGCAGATGTTGGCATGATTGTAAATCAATTAAAACCATATTTTCCAGAAATTAAGGCTGAAAACATTAGCACTTCTCAGCTAAATGGTTACTATGAGGTGGTTCTTACAAATCCAAGTATCGATGTACTTTACATTTCTATGGATGGTAGATATGTTCTTCAAGGCGCGGTCACTGACCTAGAATTAATGACAAATATTTCTACTAGTCGAATTAACGCTATCAAGCAAAATATCCTTAATAGCATTAACGATAATGACAAGATAATTTTTAAATCTGAAAATGAGAAATATGTTGTTCATGTATTTACGGATGTTGATTGCCCTTATTGCGCTAAACTTCATGCGAATATGAATGAAATGAATTCTCTTGGCATTACTGTGAAATATTTGGCCTCACCACTAGAGCAACTTCACCCTAATGCTCAAAGTGCTATGGAAAAAATATGGTGTGCAGAAGATAAAGCGATCGCTATTCACAATTATAAAACTAAGCGGTTCTTGCCAAACAGCCCAGATTGTATTAATCCAGTTGCAGAACAGCTTGCAATTTCAAAACAATTAAGTGTAAATGGAACGCCATCAATTTTTTTTGAAAATGGCTTAAATATTCCAGGCTATTTAGAGCCCGAGGAGCTTTTAAATAGATTCTTGAATACCCTTGCTCAATAACAATAACTCAAGAGTCATTGCTCATAAAGCTATTTGCCTTGTAGCACTTGAAAAGCATACACTCTCTGAATCATTATTTCCCACTGAGAATTCTGAAGCTTCGTTTGCAAAGTCACTTACATATGGCTCATTAAGATTCTATCACCATCTTAATGATGTCATAACTCCTCGTCTTAAAAAAACCCTAGATAAAAAAAACCTTGATATACATATTCTTATGATTCTAGGAGCATATCAGCTTATTTATACTGATATATCAACTCATGCTGCTATCAATGAAACAGTCGAAGTGGCAGAAAAAATTCAAAAGCAATGGGCAAAGGGCCTTATAAATGCAATACTAAGAGGGATTGATCGGGACCGAGATGAAATTCTTAACACTTCTCACTATTCCCACCCAAGTTGGCTTGTAAAAAAAATTATGAAGGAATATCCTGATGATTTTCATAAGATATTTGTTGAGAATAATAAAAAAGCTCCAATGTCTATTCGTGTCCATCCATCAATTAATATAAAGTCTTATCAAGATAAACTTTTAGAGAAGAACATAGAGTCAAAGACCTCTGTAATTGCACCGCAGTCCCTGACCCTTGATAAAGCAGTAAATGTAGAAAAATTACCAGATTTTAAAAATGGTTCTTGCTATATTCAAGACACTTCTGCACAGCTAGCAGGTCAGCTTATTGCTCCAAAAAAAGGTGAGTTAATTTTAGATGCATGTTGTGCACCTGGAGGAAAAACAACTCATCTGGCTGAGCTTTGCCCTAGTGCAGAGATCTTGGCTTTAGATACTGATGAGAAAAGACTTATCAAAGTCAAAGAAAATATAAAAAGACTAAAGAGTAATAATGTTGGAGTCATTTTAGGAGATGCAACCAAGAATAACTGGTGGAATCAAAAACTTTTTGATAAGATTTTAGTCGATGCTCCATGCACTGGCACAGGGGTTATAAGAAGACATCCTGATATTAAACTTATAAGAAAACCTAGAGACCTTACGCATATCATCAATGTTCAAGCATCTATTATTATGAACTTATGGTTAATGCTAAAACCAGGAGGCAAACTTGTATATGCGACATGCTCCATACTAAAAGATGAAAATGAAAATCAAATAAGTAATTTTATTAAACTAACTAAAGATGCTAGTATTGAAGAAATTCAACTTCCTTGGGGCAGGGGCTCCATAGGTAAGCAGCAATTGCCAACTGATATATTCGATGGCTTCTATTATGCTCAGCTAAGAAAAAAGTAAAGTTTTTAAAGTCTATTTTTCTAGAGCAATATCTAAAACCTGGTCTATCCATTTCACTTTGACAATTTCGAGCTTACTTTTTATTTTTTCAGGCACCTCAGATAATTCACGTTCATTATCTTCAGGAATAATTACAGTTTTGATGCCGCCTCTCATCGCAGCTAGAAGCTTCTCTTTCAGTCCACCGATCGGAGTTATCTCACCCCTTAAAGTAATTTCACCAGTCATTGCGACTGCTGCTTTGACTTTTCGTCCAGTTAAAACTGAAACAAGAGCTGTACACATTGCTGCTCCAGCGCTTGGCCCATCTTTAGGTGTTGAACCATCAGGAACATGGATATGAATATCCAGTTTTTCATGGAAATCATCTGAAATTCCTAAAGTCTCTGCACGTAAACGAGTTACTGACATTGCCGCTTGAATTGATTCCTTCATAACGTCACCCAGTTGTCCCGTATAGTTCAATTTCCCCTTGCCTTTGTATGAGGATGCTTCAATTGTAAGCAAGTCACCGCCGACAGAGGTCCATGCTAATCCTGTAACTTCTCCAATTTGATTGTGTTCTTCAGCTAAACCAAATCGATATTTCTTCATTCCTAAAAATTTTGGCAAGCTTTTTGAATTAATAATTGCCCTGGCTTTTCGTTTTTTTAGAGTTACATCTTTAATCACTTTTCTGCATATCCTGCCTATTTCACGATCAAGGTTTCGAACACCTGCTTCTCTGGTGTAATAACGAATAATATCCATAATTGCAGAATCTTTAAAAACTATTTCCGAGCTATTAACTCCATTATTTTTCATTTGCTTAGCAATTAAATGTCTCTTAGCAATTTCAAGTTTTTCATCTTCTGTATAACCAGATAATTGAATTATTTCCATTCTATCCACAAGTGCTTCTGGGAGATTTAAGGAATTTGCAGTAGCAACAAACATAACTTGTGAGAGATCATAGTCAACCTCTAAGTAGTGATCATTAAAAGTGTGATTTTGCTCTGGATCCAAAACCTCTAGCATAGCAGAGCTTGGATCACCTCTATAATCAGAGGCCATTTTGTCTATTTCATCTAAAAGAAATAATGGATTTTTGACATTAACTTTTTGCATTTTCTGAACGATAGATCCTGGCATAGCGCCAATATAAGTTCTTCTATGACCTCGAATTTCTGCCTCATCCCTTACACCGCCTAGAGCCATACGAACATATTTTCGATTTACTGATCTTGCAATAGATTCGCCAAGAGAGGTTTTACCCACTCCAGGAGGGCCAACTAAACATAGTATATTGGCCTTATTATGAGTAACACGACTTTGAACAGCAAGGTGTTCCATTATTCTTTCTTTTACTTTATCTAAACCATAATGATCAGCATCAAGAATCTTTTGCGCCTTTGCTAGGTCTTTATTAGTTTTTGTTTTTTTACTCCAAGGCACTGAACACAAATTTTCTATATAGGTTCTAATGATTGATGCGTCAGATGATTGGGATGACATTCTTTGAAGTTTATTAAGCTCACTTTGGGCTTTTTTCTTGGCTTCTTTAGGCATTTTGGCTTTGTTGATACTATTTTGTAAATCCTCAATTTCATTTTCATCATCGAGGGTACCGAGCTCTTTTTGAATGGATTTCATTTGCTCATTCAAGTAATAATCTCTTTGATTGGACTCCATTTGTTTGCGCACTCTACTCTGAATCTTTTGCTCTGCACCAAGCATATCTAGTTCACCTTCAAGAATAGATAAGATTGCCTCTAACCTGTCTTTTGCTTGCCCACTCTCAAGAAGACTCTGCTTTTCATTAACCTTGAGACTTAAGTTTGCAATAATTACATCACTGAATCTTTCAATATCTGTGATTTCTTTGAGAACTTTATAAACTTCTTCTGGAATTTTTTTACTAAGCTTAATATATTTTTCAAAATTTTCTAATGCAAGGCGCATCATCGCTTTAATTTCTGTATCGTTGTCAAAACTTAGACTACAGTCACTTAATACAACTTCAGTGTGATCGCCTAAGTCTATAAACTCCTCAATTTTTGCTCTTTTCACTCCTTCAACTAAAACTTTAATTGTGCCATCAGGAAGTTTTAATAGTTGAAGAATTGTTGCCAAAGTTCCAACCTTATGAAGATCATCATTATTTGGCTCCTCAATTGCTTCATCTTTCTGTGTGGCCAAAAAAACATTTTTATCAGCTTCCATGGCTTGGGTGATTGCCTTAACAGATGACTTTCTTCCTATGAATAAAGGAATAACAGTATGAGGAAAAACGACTACATCTCTTAGTGGCAAGAGTGGTATTGACTGCTTCTCTATACTAACTGACTCTGTTGTGATTTCTGTTTCCATAATAATGAAACGCCTTGCTTATCTAATAATCTTTCTAGATAGTGACTAGTTACATTAATTTCAAGTAGCCATTGACCAAATTCATTCATTATTTCTTTTTTGATAAAGCCAACTTTATGAATTTCACTTCTTATGTATGCTGATTGAACATCTAACTTAATACTGGCAAAAGTCATCATTCCACTGAGGCTTCTGGAAAGTGCCTCATAAAGGAGATCAATACCTTCTCCAGTTTGAGCTGAAAGCCAAACTCGAGAAATATTTCCTTCATGATCCTTATCTATTCGTGGCTCAAAGTCTACTAAGCCATCGATCTTATTCATTACTAAAATTCTTGGTATTTTTTGAGCATCTATTTGCTCGATAATGTCCTCAACCTGATCGATTTTATCCCTATTATTGGGATCAGAAGCATCAACAACATGAAGAAGTACATTAGCCTGACGTGTCTCCTCTAATGTTGACTTAAATGCCTCAATAAGCTCATGCGGAAGGTCTTGAATAAATCCAACTGTATCAGCTATTACTGCCTCACCAGATGCTGGCAACATTACTCTTCGAATAGTAGAATCAAGAGTTGCAAATAACTTATCATCTGCATAAACCTCAGCATTTGTTAATAAATTAAAGAGTGTCGACTTGCCAGCATTTGTATATCCAGCAAGCGATATCATTGGTAGCTGGTTTTTTACCCTAGACTTTCTGCCTAAATCATGTTGTTTATGAACTTTTGCAAGTCGCTTGTTAATATTTTTGATTCGAATTGAAATGAGTCTTTTATCTGTTTCTAACTGTGTTTCACCAGGGCCTCTTAGTCCGATACCTCCTTTTTGTCTCTCTAGGTGGGTCCAACCTCTTACCAATCTAGTTGAAAGATGCCTTAATTGAGCAAGTTCAACTTGAAGCTTTCCTTCAAAAGTACTCGCTCTTAATGCAAAAATATCTAATATTAAGCCTGTTCGATCCATAACCTGACACTTTAATGCTTTTTCTAAGTTACGCTCTTGAGATGGTGACAACGGGAGTGAAAATATCACTAGTTCTATTTCATTATCACTTACAATTGATGCAAGTTCATCAACTTTACCTGTTCCTATAAAAAATTGAGCCTTAGTAAAACTTCTTTTTACTGTTATTGTGTCAACAATATTAAGCCCAGAGGATACAGCAAGTTGTTTAAATTCATTAACACTATCTGGTGATTGATTAATTGAAGTAAGCTCAATATGAACCAAAATAGTTCTTTCGCCTTGCCCAACAGCATCCTTTTGGCGATCAAACAACTCCATAGACATTATTGAGTTTTTAACATATAAAAGTCAGGATCATTAACTTGCCTTACGAATCGTTCTTTTCTTTTTATCTGATTCATGAACTATCACCGGTTGTTTTAAGCCTTCTACAACTGCTTTATCTAATACAACCTCTTTTACACTTGGGTTAGATGGTATTTCATACATTGTCTCTAGCAGCAAATCTTCTAAGATAGCTCTCAAGCCTCTTGCGCCCGTTTTTCTCTTAAGTGCTAATCTGGCTATAGCAACAAGAGCATTCTTCCTTATAGTTAGCTTCACTCCTTCAATTGCAAAGAATTGTTGAAACTGTTTAACTACTGAATTTTTTGGCTTAGTCAGGATCTCGATTAAAGCCTTCTCATCAAGCTCATCAAGTGATGTATGAACAGCTAGACGACCCACTAATTCTGGGATCAGTCCAAATTTAATTAGATCATCTGGCTCAAGGAATTTGTATAGCTCTGTCAAAGTCTTTTTATTACTTTTTTCTTTCACATTTGCTGAAAAACCAATTCCAGCTGATTTTTCAATTCGCCTGTCTATGACCTTTCCAAGACCGTCAAAAGCACCTCCACATATAAATAATATTTTTGAGGTGTCTACATCAATCGTTTCCTGATTTGGGTGTTTTCTTCCCCCTTGTGGTGGAACTGAGGCAATTGTGCCTTCGATTAGCTTCAGCATTGCTTGCTGAACCCCTTCTCCTGAAACGTCTCTTGTGATCGAAGGAGAGTCTGAGCGACGTGAAATTTTATCTATTTCATCTATAAATATGATGCCTTGCTCAGCTCTTTGTGGGTCAAAATCACATTTTGCAAGAAGGCTCTTTATGACATTTTCCACGTCATCGCCAACATAGCCTGCTTCAGTTAAAGTTGTTGCATCTGCAACTGCAAAAGGGACATCTAAGAATCGCGCCAATGATTGAGCTAAAAGCGTCTTTCCACTTCCAGTAGGTCCAATCAGAAGGATATTTGATTTATCAAGCTCAACGTCATTGGAAATATAATCAGCTTTAAGGCGTTTATAGTGGTTGTAAACTGCCACAGAAAGGACTTTTTTAGCATGAGACTGACCAATTACATACTCATTGAGTGAGCTATATAAATCCTTTGGAGTGTAATTCCAGTCCTGATGCTGATCTTTTTTATCTTTGATAGTTTGTTCTTGAATCAGGTTGTAACAAGAGTCTATACACTCATCACATATATAGACACCTGGTCCCGCTATAAGTCGCGCAACCTCATCTTTATTTTTTGAGCAAAATGAACAACTTAGATCTTCAGTGTTTTGATCCATTGGCAAACTTCAATTTAGCGTTTATTAATAACTTTATCAATAAGTCCATATTTCGCAGACTCGCTGGCAGACATGAAATTATCACGATCAGTATCTTTTTGAATATTTTTCATAGTCTGGCCGGTATGTTTTTTAAGAATAGAATTTAAGTTATCCCTAACTTTTAGAATCTCTTGAGCATGAATATCTATATCACTTGCTTGACCAGAGAATCCTCCTAATGGTTGATGAATCATGCATCTAGCGTGTGGAAGAGCAAACCTTTTTCCCATAGCTCCTGCCGTTAAAAGAAGAGCGCCCATGCTTGCAGCCTGTCCGATACAAAGAGTTGAAATATCAGGCTTAATGAATTGCATTGTATCGTATATTGCTAGACCTGCAGTAACTGATCCACCTGGTGAATTAATATACAAATGGATATCTTTGTCAGGGTTTTCGGACTCCAAAAAAAGGAGTTGGGCAACCACCACATTAGCAGTGTAATCCTCAACGGGGCCAACCATAAAAACAACTCGCTCTTTTAAAAGTCTTGAATAGATATCATAAGCTCTCTCTCCACGACCTGAGCTCTCTATAACCATTGGAATTTGATTTAAGTTTTGAATTGTCATATCAATTTTGCGTATTCATTATTTCTAAAAAAGTTTTATCCATAGTTGTTACTTTTGCTTTTTCTGCAACATGTTTGGCGACCAAATCTTCAACAACAATTGACTCGATATTAGCAAGCCTTGAAGGATCTGTGTTGTACCAATCAATCATTTGCTGTGCGCTTTCACCATATTGTAGCGACATTTCATTAAGTTTAGCATCAACTAAATCTTTTTCAGCTGTTATTTCAGAATCAGTTGCAATTTTGTTAATTAACAAACCAAGCTTTACTCTCCTTGCAGCTTCTTCATTGAACATTTCTGCAGGTAGCTTACCTTTAGAAGGCATACCCTGCTGCTCCATGCGAGACTCCATATCTTGTTGAAGTTTCTCTGCTTCAGAGGACACGCTCCCTTCTGGAACTTCAAAGTCATTCGCCTCTAATAGGGCAGAAAATGCAGTATCTTTATTCTGCTGAACAAGACGTGAATCAAGCTCAAGCTTCATTTGATTGGTCATTCTTGATTTCATCGTTTCAAAATCTTTTTCACCATATTTCTTTGCGAATTCATCATCTCTCTTAAGTTCAATCGGTGAGCCAACTTCATTCACCTTGACCTTGAATACAGCCTCTCTTGCAGCTAAGTTCTCCACGTGATAGTCTTCTGGAAATGTAGCCTTGACCTCAACGGTTTTGCCAGATACAACGTCAATAAGGCCTTTCTCAAAGCCCTCAATCATTGCCCCTTTTCCGAGGATAATTTCAAAACCTTCTGCGGCTCCACCCTCAAAAGACTCGCCATCGA
>CERL01118532.1_pt1 | contig 9557 bp, 13 predicted proteins | sample 530811 | NCBI WGS metagenome assembly CERL01 (sample SAMEA2620995, study PRJEB7988) | marine metagenome | isolation source: saline water (ENVO:00002010), including
TTTGTATTATACAATTAATGTTATTGCCCAGGTTCTACGAGAAATGATAGTATAGATAGGGATAAACTACACTCTATCCCCACCTAAATCACATTCACTTAACTAACTGGCTCTATCACCTGCCATGTAGAGTGGTGTAGCGTGATATAATGCTCTGCTTGTGCAGTATGAGTACACTTGGGGGTGAAACCCCCCCATTGATTAGAGTGTGAGAGTGATTGATTCTTTCTCAATCTCTTCCGCACCCTTGCGACGTGCCTCGAATTGTGATGCACTGAGAACTTTAGGATTGTCCTCAAGGTTAAATTGAACGATGTACTTACCGCTCTTCATTTTACCGTAGTACACATCGTGGACACTTGATTCATCTTGAAATGGCATTAACAATTTCATAATCATTCCTTTCGTTTTTAACGTAAATCCGTAATTAGATTTCCGCTTTTTGGGGTATAGGGGGTGAGTATATGGTTGCACTTCAAAATGCTATAATTTTTCTTGTAAATAACCTGGGCATTACAGTATATTAGCTCATGAGATACCTAATCAAGTATAGAGGCGGAGACCCACGTAATCACTGCTGGTATGAAATATCAGATTATGATTATATTCGAGTTGATGGTGATAATTATTTTAAAAAGATAGAGGGTAAACTTAGTGCCGAACAGAAACGCAAAATCGAGAAAGCGGAAAAAAAGGCTGCTGAACGACTTTCTGCAAAAAAATGGCAGAACGCATAACCAAGTAAAAAGAAAAATCCGTAAGGATAAGGAGAAGAGTATAATATGACTATTGGCTTAAAGGATTTAAAGGTACCAGAGGGATTAACAGGTCCCGCTCGTCAACAGGGACTTGATGAGGAAAGGCTGGAAGCTGAACTAATCCGTCGGCAAATTCAAGAAGATGAAGAAGCTGCATTGGATGCTAAGAAAGAAAAAGAAAGAAAAAGCAGGTTAAAAAGAAAGAATAAGAAAGAACTAGATAAGTAAATAGTATATATAGTATATATATATATATATATATTATATAATATATTCATCTATGGCAGAAGCAATGATAATCCTTTCTACACTACCTCTAGAAGAACAAGAAGAAATTCTAGAGCAGATGAGTTTAGGGGAAGACGAGATAGTTTCAATAGAAATAAATGGTGAAGTTTATCGAGTGTCAATTGCAGTTATGGGATTAATAGAAAGCTTACATGAGGAACTTGTAAGATATAGGCTAATGGGTAATGAAAAAGCATAAGAGTATCTAGGTATTGGACTTTAGGAAAATAAAAAATATAAAGTATTACGTCTATGACACAATTGAAGAGTTCAATTCTCATCATAAAGGAGTGAAGCCAAATAAAAATTGGAAAGAGGCAAATGAGGGTGATTGGGTTTACAGTGACGACAAAAGAATTGTCCAACTCTTAAAAGTAAGCAACAGAATACAGCACCCTAACGATAGAAAAAATTATACACATAGTAGGGGATGGGTAAGAACTGTTGTGGGTACATTCTTAAATAATCAAAAATCAAAAATGGATACCTCATTCGAGAATCATCCAAATAGATATACATTTAGCACAAAAATAAAAAATACAAATAAAAGAGTTAAAGAAAGAGAAAATTGCACCAATAAAGAAAAAGAATTTGCTACCCAAATAGTAGTTGGAAAAACAGCTGTAAAAAGTTATATGGCAGCATTTAATGAGAAGGATTCTTCTAAAGCTAAAAAGAAAGCAATTGTGCTTTTAAAACAGGAGCGAATAATGAAAGAAATAGAAAAATCAGTTGGTGATATTGCTACTGAATTAGGAATAGACCATGAATTTGTACTAGGAAGATTGAAATATCTAGTCGATAATAGTGACGATGAAAACATTAGTTTACAATCTTTAAAAGAACTTGGTAAGGCAATCGGTACACTTGGGAATACGACAAAACGAATTGAAACTGGGGTTATTGGTATGTTTCAAGGATTTCAGCCAGACCAAATTGAAGCTGCTAAAAGAAACGTTTTAGAAGAAAAGAATGAGGTCTAATTATGGATATTATATGCCCTTATTGTGCAAGTTCATATGGTAGAAAAAAAGGAGTAGTATATTCCAATAAAGATGGGAAAGTACAAAGATGTGAGTGTTACCATTGTAAAAGGCAATATTCAATTCCATTTAATGTGCCATCAAAAAAGCATTTTCCAAAGATACTATTATTTGACATAGAAACGAGTTTAATGAAAGTTTATGTATGGGGATTATATAAACAATATATTCCACATAATAATATTATAGACGACTGGTTTATTCTTTCTTGGTCTGCTAAGTGGCTTTATGACGATAATGTCATGTCTGATATAGTTACACCAAAAGAAGCAGTAAAGGCTGATGATAAAAGAATATTAAATTCAATGTGGAAATTATTAGATGAGGCTGATATAGTAATTGCACATAATGGAGATAGGTTCGATTTAAGAAAACTTAATTGGAGATTTCTAAATAGCGACATTAAACCACCTGCACCCTACAGAAGTATAGATACATTGAAGATTTCTAGAAAAGAGTTCGCAGCACCATCACATAAATTAGATTTTCTAACTAAGAATTTTAATGTTCATACTAAAATTAAAACTGATTTTCAATTATGGGTTGATTGCATGAATGGAGATAAGGCAAGATTAGATGAAATGTTAAAGTATAACAAACAAGATGTTGTTGCACTAGAAGATGTATATTTAATATTAAGACCTTTCATAAAAAATCATCCAAACTTAGGTGTTCTAATGGATATGGATGTTTGCTCTAATTGCGGCTCTGAGGATATAGAAGAAACGGAATCTGTTTATTTAACATCAGCAAATAAATTTTTAGTTTTCCGATGCAACTCTTGTAAGACTCCATACATAAGAACAAAGAAAAATATAAATGATTATAAAACAAATTATAGGAGTGTGTCTAGATGAACGAAGGAGAATGGAGGGACCCAATGATACCTAATAAAATAGAACTACCTTTGGATGTTGCAATATCTGATTTGAAGAAATACAAAAAAGCACTACCATATAACTTATATTCATTATCATCTAGACAGGTTAATTATTTAAGAAGAATGATGGCTATTATAGAAGGAATGGAATCGCCAGAAAGAATGACAAAGGAGTAAGTTATTAAACATCCTCAAAGACAATCCTTTACTAAGCATGACATGAGAAGAGCAATGACAGGTATGTTTATGAAAATTAAATCACTTGAAATGAAATTAAGCGATATAGATGTTTTATTCGCAGAGTTCGTTGAGTTTATGGAGAAGTCTGATTCGTTTGAGAAATTTTTAAATGGCAAATATAAACAAGAAGAACATAAGTAAAGCAGAGGAAGCTCTGCTAATGGCAAAGAATGACCTCATAGCATTTGGGAAGCTATTTCTTCCTGACGACTTTATGAGGAGTGAAACTCCTGCGTTTCATTATGAGATGGCTGATGCTATTGATGACCCAGAGTGTAAGCAATTAGCAATTATTCTTCCTAGAGGACATGGTAAAACTGTTCTTACAAAAGCAAGTATTATAAAAGACTTTGCTTTCCTAGAGGATGATATGCATTTTTATGCATGGGTATCTGCTACACAAAAATTATCAGTTGGCAATATGGATTATATTAAGTATCATTTTGAATACAATGACAGTATCAAATATTATTTTGGAAACCTAAAAGGTAGAAAATGGACAGAAGAAGATATAGAGTTAAGTAATGGATGTAAACTTATTAGTAAATCAAATGTGGCTGGTATAAGGGGTGGTGCAAAGTTACATAAAAGATATGACTTAATTATCTTAGACGATTTTGAGCATGAAGCAAATACAATCACACATGACGCTAGGTCTAAAAACGCTAATCTCGTTACCGCTGTTGTTTATCCTGCCATTGAGCCACACACTGGTCGTCTTAGGGTTAATGGGACTCCTGTTCATTACGATAGTTTTATTAATAATCTTATTATTAATCACGAAAGGAATAAGAAGAGTAAAGAAGATTTTTCATGGAAAGTTATTACATATAAAGCAATTTTACCTAATGGTGCTCCATTGTGGTCTAGTTGGTTCCCAAAGGATAAATTAGAGGAAAAGAAGAAATTCTATAGAGATTCAGGAACACCATCTAAATTTTATCAAGAATATATGATGGAAGTTCAGTCTGAAGAAGATTCCGTATGGACAAGAAAGCATATTAAATTTTGGGAAGGCTACCATGAATATAACGAAGAAGAAAAGACAAATTTTGTTGTAATTGATGGCGAACAACTTCCAGTCAATATTTTTATCGGTTGTGACCCAGCGACTGATATTGATACTAAAGAAAGTGATTTCTCTGTTATTATGGTTATTGCTATTGATACTAATAACAATCTTTATGTATTGGAATATGAACGGCACAGAAGTATTCCCACTATTGGTGCCAAAAACCCTAAAGGGGAACTTATAGAGAAAAAGGGAGTAGTCGATTATATAATTCAAGCATATAATAAATACCACTGTACTTCAGCAACTGTGGAAGATGTTGCTATGAATCGTTCTATCTTCCAGGCTTTGAATGACGAAAGGAGGCGTATCAATAGATTTGATATAGCTGTCATTCCAGAAAAGCCAGGTGGTACACAGAAAAGAAATCGGATTTATAGCGGTTTAAGTGGTAGATTTAGCATGGGAACAGTACATTTAAGGGAGAATATGTTCGATTTAGAGAACGAAATACTAACTTTTGGACCACGAATGGCTCATGATGACACGATTGAATCGCTTTATTATGCAAGTTTGCACTCTTTTCCACCGAATTTTAGGCAAAATGAGAAAAAAAAGTGGTATAAACCAAAAAGAGCAGCTAAAAGTTGGATTGTCGCATAAAATGGCTAGAATATCATTTAGAATAAGAAAAAAGAAGAAAACTAGAAGAAAAGCGACAGATTTATTTAGATTGCGTTCTAGACGTAGACGTAAGAGAAGGAGAAAAAAAATTGATTAGTATATCTCAGATAACATCTCTTGTAAAAAGAACTTGTTTAAAAATGGGAACTAAATTTGCTTCTGATGACGCAGTTAAGCTAGTTGTAGCAACTGGCATTGTCGAATCTCGATATGAGTACATTAAGCAGATGGGAAATGGTCCAGCTAGAAGTTTTTGGCAGGTAGAAGCCGCAACTGCGGTAGATAATTTAATTCACTATCTTAAGCATCGCCCTAAATTAATGAAAAGATGCGCAGACGCCAGTTTAGTGGATATAAAGCATTGGCAGGATTTTGAGGAACAAAAATGGGAAGAAATACTTGAAAAGAATATCGCTGCAGGTATTGTGCATTGCAGACTAAAATATTGGAGAGTTCCAAGGAGATTGCCTAACTCAATAGAGGGACAAGCAAATTACTGGAAAAAATATTATAACACAGAGGGTGGTAAGGGAGACCCCGAGCATTTTGTTGATGCTTGTTTAAAATATTTAGTATCATGATAAGTATTGATATTGGATGGGTCTTATTAGGTGTTGCTAGTATTTTATTAATAACTGGTTATAAATTAGCAATTTTCCCAAAGAAATGTTGTAGAAAGTGTGGTTGCGCCAATGGCTAGACAAACCAATAAAAGTAAGGCTGGTCTCAATAAACAACTTTGGGATAGGTCTAATAATATATATCGTATTAAATGGCAGACTGTTAGTCAACAAGGTTACGATTTTTATCTTAATGAACAACTGACTTCAGAGGAAAAAGAAGCTTTAAGAGAAGCTGGTATGCCTAATTTTATTATTAATAGGATAACACCAGTTGTTGAGATTATGAGATACTTTGTAACTGCTAATAATCCAAGATGGAAAGCAGTAGGTTCGGAGGGTAGTGACACAGATATAGCACAAGTACATTCGGATATAGCAGATTACTGTTGGAACATGAGCAACGGTAAATCTGTTTACAGTCAGGTCATACTGGATAGTTTGACTAAAGGAATAGGATATTTCTTTATTGACGTTGATAAAGATGCTGATAGAGGAATGGGAGAAGTTGTATTTAAACAAATAGACCCATATGATGTTTATGTAGACCCGATGAGTAGAGACTTTCTTTTTAGAGACGCTGCTTATATATCTATAAGAAAGAATTTATCGAAGAGTCAATTAGGTATATTGTTCCCAGAACATAAATCAAAGATTAATAAGGCTAGTGGCGGCAGCAGTATTCAAAATTATAGTCAAACAGATTTTAATGACTCTGATTCAGTAAGAGTAGAGGATATTACTTCAGCTTTTACTAAAGAGGGTGAAGATGATGAAATATTACCATTCTATGAAACATACTCAAAAACTAAAGTACCTTTATATAATTTAACTTTAAAGATACCTCCATCACCTGAGCAATTAGCAAAAATCAATCAAAGCGTTAAAGTTGCTATGGAAGAATATAGTAATGAGTTACAAGTCGAAGCTAAAGAGAAAAAATTAGCTATTGCACAAAGTATGGAAAATGGTGATATAATAGCTGATAGAGCAGAACTTGAAATTGAAAAAATAGACGAAACAGCATCTAAACAATTAGAGAATTACAGAACAATGTTGATGTCAAAATCTCAAGAGCAACAATCGAAGGTTGAGACACAAATAGTTACAGAAAAACAATTAAAGATGTTAATGGAATCAGCAGATTTTGCTAGTTCTATTGTAGACCAAGTTAAATTCTTTAAGACTCAGATTAAAGTATCTTGCTCAGTTGGTGATGATGTGTTTTTATATGAATATGTTTTACCATATGAACATTATCCGATAATACCAATTCCATATACATACACTGGTAATCCATACCCTATGTCTGCAGTAGTGCCATTAATTGGTAAGCAACAAGAAATTAATAAAGCTCATCAAATTATGATTCACAATGCAAATTTAGCATCTAATCTTAGGTGGCTATATGAAGAAGGGTCTATCCCAGAAGATGAGTGGGAACAATATTCTTCTTCCGCTGGTGCATTATTAAAATATAGACAAGGATTTGCACCCCCAACCCCTGTTCAACCTGCAGCAATTAATAACGCTTTTTATACTATTACACAAGAAGGTAAAGGCGATGTTGAATATATTAGTGGTGTACATTCTTCTATGATGGGAGTTTCTAATTCTCAACCAGAAACTTATAGAGGATTATTGGCTAATGATGAGTATGGAACAAGAAGAATTAAAGCATGGATGGGAAGCATAGTAGAACCATCATTAGAACATTTAGGAAGAGTTTTTAAGGAAGTATCGCAGTCTACATATACGGTACATAAGGTTTTTAGAATCGTTCAACCAGAAGCTGGTAAAGGTGACGATGAAAGACAATCAGAAATGAATATACCAATATATAATGATTATGGGGAAGCAATAGGAAAATGGTTAGATTATGGTTCATCTAGATTTGATGTTAAATTAGTAGCTGGTGCTACAATGCCAGTAAATAGATGGGCATTATTAGAAGAATACTTCAGATGGTTCCAGGCAGGATTAATAGATGATATAGCAATGCTTGGTGAGACAGATGTAAGAAATAAAGATGGTATACTGAAAAGAAAATCATTGTACTCTCAGCTCCAACAGCAAATAGCACAAATGGAAGAAGCTTTAAAAGATAAGGAAGGCACTGTTGAAACTTTATCACGTCAATTGGTACAAGCTGGCATAAAAGGTAAGGTTCAAGAGGGAGATGTTGAGGTAAGGAAAGATGTACTCGATACTAAGGCTCAACAAAAATTATTCAGAAATATAATGAAAAATGATTTTAATGAACATCAAAAGGCAAAGAAAGAAAACAGTAGTAATGATAAATAATCTACTGTTAAATTCAAGAACTCAAAAGGAGAGAACAAATGGCAAAAGATAACGAAGGCAACGCAGCTTTAGCTGCCCCCGAAGTTGACTTAACCAAAGAAGACGCACGTGGTACATCGGTAGATGAATCAGACGCTTTTTTTTCAGCATTAGATGAAAGCGTGAACGGTGCAATGTTAGACACAGCAGAATCAGACAACCGTAAGTCAAGTGGTAATGCACAAGTAGAAGTACGCCCTGAAGAAGCACAGGTAAATTATGAAGCAGAAGCTGAGAATTTATCGAAGAGGTACGCAGACTCTAGTAGAGAAGCCAAAAGGTTGAATAACCGACTAGGCGAACTAGAGCCATATCTACCTATTTTAGATGCTATGAAACAAGACCCTAATTTAGTCTCTCATGTGAAAGGCTATTTCGAGGGTGGTGGTTCAGCTCCTTCAAGCATGAGGGAACAACTAGGATTAGACGATGATTTTGTATTTGACCCAGATGAGGCATTTAGCAATCCAAAATCAGAATCTTCTCAATTAATGGGCGCAACTATCGATGGAATTGTTCAAAGGCGATTATCACAAGCTAATCAGACTATGAAGAAGGAAAACGCTAGGTTGTCCGATGAAGCTTCTTTTAGGCAAAGACATGAAATGTCCGAGAATGATTGGACTCAATTTCAACAATTTGCTAAAAATAGAAGTCTAAAATTAGATGATATTTATTATTTAATGAATCGAGAAGGTCGAGATAAAAAGATTGCACAAGATACTGGTCGACAAGTTCAAGAACAAATTAGAAATGTTCAGAGCAGACCAAGTTCTATGGCAACATCAGGGAATGTACCAGTACAAGAATCAAGCGGAGATGACAAAGTGTTCGATATGCTTCTAGGGGTTGACGAGAACTTCAAACCGTTGACTGGCTAGATTCAATTTTAGTTCGGTCAACATAATACTCATTAAGGAGTAATATTATGGCTGATACTAGTTATCCGCAGGGGATGCCACTAAAACAGGCAACTTCAAGCGGACTGAGCGAAGGTTATGCTCAGAAAGGTATTTCTCCCGCACCTAGTTCTTTAAGTACAGGTGACTTGCGTAGACGGTATGATTTTGGTGAAAGGTTTAGCGAACTTGCTATCTCTCAAACACCATTTTTTAGACTCGTTTCTGCATTAGGGAAAAAACCTACTGACGACCCTGAGTTCAAATTCACAGAAAAAAGACAGTCTTGGATGAAACGCTACGCATATGTAGTTGGTTACCAAACACATAGTGGTGCCGACTCATTTACTGACGCTCAATTCCAAGCTGCAAAATCAGGTTCATCCGCAGCTATCGCATTAGGCGATACGATTAAAGTGTGGATGGCAACAGATTACCAGTCCGCTGGTAATATTCAAAATATTCAAGGACAGTCTAATAGTGCAATCGCTATTGGTTCTGCAGGCACAGCGCCTGAATTTTTCCTTGATAAACAAATAATCCAGATTAACCTCTCTTCTACCGATGAAGGTGGAACAGATATAAGCGATTACATTCTAGCAAAAATTGTTGCTGGTGGCGTAGGCGCAAGTGTTGACGTATCTGATACTGCTAATACTTCAGGTTCACAAGTACTTGCTAATTGCGTAGAGGCTAAACTCGTAGAAGCAAAAGTTGTTAGGGCAGCTAGTGGAGAATTAACTTCTTACTCTGGCAACGCTCCTGTACTACAAGCTTATGACAAAGAAAT
>CERL01037918.1_pt1 | contig 9546 bp, 5 predicted proteins | sample 530811 | NCBI WGS metagenome assembly CERL01 (sample SAMEA2620995, study PRJEB7988) | marine metagenome | isolation source: saline water (ENVO:00002010), including
CGGATCTGACCTTCCGCATGTTCCTGGGCGAGGACCTGCTGGGGTGGTTGTTGCTGGCGTTGGGCGGGGCGATGGCGGTCGGCAACCTGGTGGCACTGGTGCGTCCCCCCAGCGGCGACCGGGACGCCGGGCGACCACCGCTCGCCCGCACCCTGATCTACGTCGGGCTCGGGCTGGTGGTCGCCTTCTGGGCACTGGGGACGCTGACGAACTGACAGCTACACCGTCGGGGACGGGGACGCGGGGCGCCGGTCGTGGCGGCCGGTCCGCTACCGTGCCTCGCCGGAGGTTTCAACATGACGAATGTGCTGGCCCAGACCCTCACAGACGCCTGTGGCGTCGAACCCGGCTTCATCTGTGAGTGGGTGTTCGACACGACGGACAGTGAAGCAGTAGCCGAGATCGTGGGTTGGCTGGTCGAGCGTCCGCTCAAGATCGTGGTGGTCCTGCTTGGCGCATGGGTCGTGAATCGCTTCGTCACCCGGGCCGTGGACCGCCTCGTCAACCGCCTCGTCGAGTCCCGCGTCAAAGAGGAACAGGAGGCCGAGTCCGACGACCTGGTCGCACGCATGGGGCGCAGGGCCCGAGGCAAGCTGCAGCGGATCCACGAACAGACCGAACGGTCCAAGCAGCGGGCCCTAACCCTGGGGGCGGTTCTGCGCAGCATTGCCAGCTTTGCCATCTACGCGATGGCCACCCTGGCGATGCTGGGCGAGTTGGGGCTCAACCTGGGCCCGTTCATCGCCGGCGCCGGCATCGTCGGCCTGGCGGTCGGCTTCGGGGCCCAGTCCCTGGTCGCCGATTTCATCGCCGGCATCTTCATCATCATCGAGGACCAGTACGGCGTCGGCGACTTCGTCGACGTGGGCACTGCGTCCGGTACGGTCGAACAGGTCAAATTCCGCACCACCGTGATGCGCGACGTCCACGGCACCGTCTGGGTGGTGCCGAACAGTGAAATTCGCCGGGTCGGCAACTCGTCGCAGATCTGGGCGCGCACGGTGCTCGACGTGGATGTCGCCTACGACACCGACATCGACCTGGCGGCCAGCGTCATCAAGTCGGTCGCCGACGAGGTCTGGAACGAGGGCCTCGAATCAGCGACGATCCTCGAGGAACCCGAGATCTGGGGCGTGCAGAACTTCGGCGCCGACGCCATCTCGATCCGTCTGGCCGTCAAGACCGAGCCCGGCGAGCAGTGGGCCACCGGGCGGGTCATCCGGGCCCGTCTCAAGAAGGCGTTCGACGTGCACGGCATCGAGATTCCATTCCCGCAGCGGACCGTGTGGGTGCACACCGTGACCGACCGGACGAAGGCCGATGCGGCAGGCACCGAGGTGCGCGACGACCTGTTGGAGCGGCGTTCCGGCGGCGACGGCGACGAGTAGCGGCGCGGTGCCGGTTCAGGTGTCGCTGCGCTGGATGGCCCGTTCGTCGGTGCCGAGGTAACTGGCGACCACCTTCGGGTCGTTGCGGACGACGTCGGGGACACCTTCGGCGATGACCTGGCCGGCCTCGAGGCAGTAGACGCGGTCCGACAGGGCCATGATCATCGGCATGTCGTGTTCGATCACGACCATCGTGGCACCGAGTTCGCTCTGGATGGCCTTGAGGAGCGGTCCGAATGCCTCGGTCTCGCGTTGGGCGATGCCGGCGGTCGGTTCGTCGAGGCAGAGGATCTGCGCGTCGAGGGCGAGGAGGCCGGCCAGTTCCACGATGCGTCGGGTACCGGTTGAGAGTTCGGCGACGAAGACGTCGGCGTAGCGTCCGAGCCCAAGGAAGTCGATGAGTTCGGCGGCCTGGGTCCGCTTGGCACGTTCGGCCCTGCCGGAGTTGGGGAGGACCAGGGCGGTCGAGAGGAACCCGGTACGGCCACGGGCCTCGAGGGCCACTTGGACGGTTTCGCGGACGGTGAGTTCCGGGAACAGTCGGGCGGCCTGGAAGGTGCGGCCGAGGCCGGTGCGTGCGCGCTGGGAGGCCGACAGGCTCCCGACGTCCTTCCCGAGGATCTCGACGGTCCCCTCGGATGGCACGAACCCGCCGATGGCGTTCATGAGCGTCGACTTGCCGGCGCCGTTGGTGCCGATGAGGCCGACGACCTCGCCGTGTTCGACCAGGATGGTCGCCCCGTCGACCGCGCGGAGGCCACCGAAGGAGACGGACACGTCCCGTACCGCGATCGCCGCGCCGTCGGGGGTCGTTCGATCGGCCCGTTTGCCGATCACAGACGCCGGCGGGGTGGTGAGCGTCTTGACCGGGGTCTCCGGGAGGCGGTTTTCCACCCAGGCGAGCAGGGCGTCGCGTGCCGAGTAGGCGATCTGGATCAGGCCGCCGGGGAAGTAGAGCAGCAGGATCAGGAGGCCGATGCTCGACGTGAAGAGCGGGACCAGGTCGTTGCCGGGCCAGAAGGCGGGCAGGCCGACGACCCAGAGGGCTCCGAGCACGGGGCCCATGAGGCTGCCGAGGCCGCCGATCACGATGATTGAGACCATGCGGAGCGAATCGCCGATCAGGAAGAAGCGGTCCCCGTAGCTGATCGACTGGACGAGGCCGCCAAGCAGCGCTCCGCCGAGCCCGGCGATGCCGCCGGCCAGCGAGAACGCCAGGAGTTTCGTCCGGGTTGGGGAAACGGTGTAGGCGGAGGCGGTGTCCTCGTTTTCGCGGACCGCGATGATTGAGCGGCCGATGCCGCTGCGGCGCAGTCGGGCGACCAGGGCGAGCACGATTGCGAGTACGGCAAGGCAGAGCAGGTAGTAGGAGCGTTGGGTGGTGAGGTCGAAGGGGCCGAGGCTGCCCCTTCGGTAGGTGACGGCGCGTTTGCCGTTGTCGCTCAAGATCGGTAGCCGGTAGAAGTACTGCTGGGCGGCCATGGCGAAGGCGAAGGTCGTCACCGCGAGGAGCAGGCCCTTGACGCGGAGGGCGCCGAGTCCGATCACTGCAGCCGATGCTGCACCGACGATGGCGGCGAGGAGCATGGAGACCAGGTACGGCGTCTTCGGCAGGCTGACGCTGAAGAATTCCCACTTGTCGCCGATGCCGACGCCGACCGTGAGGCCGCGGTTGAAGGCTGCGGCGGAGAGTGCGCCGATGCCGGCAAACGCCATCTGGCTGAGCGACAACTGTCCGGCCCAGCCGGTGACGATGGTGAGAGAGATTGCGCAGATGGCGAAGGCGACGATGCTGGCGTAGAGGAGGTGTCGTGACGGGAGCGGCACGATAAACGGCATCGCCACGGCGATGAGACCGAGGGCGCCGAGCGCCAGGTGAGAGAGGTGCCGGACCCACCACACCTGGAGGAGGCTTTCGGGGACCGGTCGTTGCCGGGGAGTGAACGAGAAGGAGCTCTCCTCCTCGGTGCCCGAGCGGCTCTGGAGCGCCACGGCGATCACGACGAGCACGAACAGGAGCAGGTCAACGAGTCCCATCTGGTCCAGGAACACGAACTGCACGTGGGCTTGCGCGATCCCGATGACGACGCCGGCCGCCAGTGCCCGGGGGAACGAGACCATGCCTCCGATGACCGCTGCGGCGAGTGCCCGGATCATCGTGTTGGGGCCAAGGTTGGCGAGGCCCGTGATCCCGCCACGGTTTCCGGAGAGCATGATCAGCGAGATGCTCGAGAGTGCGCCGCCGACCGTCCAGACGAAGAGGGACACCAACTTGGGGTCGATGCCGGAGAGTCGGGCCAGGTCGGGGTTGTCGGCCGATGCCTGCACGGTCTGGCCGAAGACCGTCCGGTTGAGGAACCAGGCGAGGGCGATGGTGATCAACGGGACGACGAGGAGGATCGTCAGCTTGGCGCCCGTGATCCGCAGGCCGAACACGTCGTCCCAGGTGGTCGGGATCGCGACCGGGAAGCGGGCGCCGCGGGTGACTTCGAAGTCCGGATAGGCGGTCATGACGGCTTGCATCAGCTGGGCGATGCCGATGGTGGCGACCAGCACGATCACCCGGGGCGAGGTGAACAGCCGACGGATCACCGCCCGTTCGACGAGGGCCCCGACGAGGGTGCCGACGAGCATTGCCGTGGCCAGTGCGATCCAGAACGGCCACTTGTAGTTGATGACCAGGAGGGCGAGCAGCCCGGAGGCCGGCAGGCCCATGTTGCCGACCGCCAGGTTGATGACTTTTGTGGACCGGTAGACGAGCACGATGCCGAGGGCGAGCAGCCCGAACACCATCCCGTTGATGAGTCCGTCGAACCAGAGTTGGCGGGTGGTCCAGACGGCGAGCACGGCCGGTTGTGAAAGTGGGACCAACTCGCCCATGTCAGCCGCCCTCCTTGCCCAGGAAGACGGCACGGGCAAGGTCGTCGCGTTCGAGGAGTTCCTGTGCCGGGCCTTCGAAGCGGATCTGCCCCTTTTCGAGGAAGATGGCCCGGTCGGCAACTGCGAGGGCGACATTCAGGGACTGCTCGACGATGATGATCGTCTGGCCCTGTTCCTGCAACCGTTCGATGAGGACGAGCAGGTCCTGGACCACGGTGGGGGCCAGGCCGAGCGAGAGTTCGTCGATGAGCAGGATCTCGGGGTCGTGGAGCAGCACGCGTGCCAGGGCGAGCATCTGCCGTTGGCCACCGGACAGCGAGGCGGCTACCTGGCCCTGGCGCTGGGCCAGGTCGGGGAACAGTTCGAGGACCCGGTCGATCCGGCCGGTGACGTCGTCGCGGTCCCGGCGGTGGATGTAGGCGCCCATGGTGAGGTTCTGGTGGACGGTCATGCCTGGGAACACGCCCTTCCCGCCGGGTAACTGGTGGACGCCGAGGGCGGCCCGCAACTGCGGCGACGTGTAGGTGATCGTCCGGCCGCCGAGGCGCACGACGCCACGGCGTGGGGTTCCGAGGCCGCTGATGACGCGCAGGAGGGTGGACTTGCCGGCTCCGTTGGTGCCGAGCAGTGCGAGGGTCTCACCCTTCCTGAGCTCGAAGCCCACGTCGAAGAGCACCTGGACGGGTCCATAGCAGAAGTCCAGGTTGTTGACCTGTAGGGCGGGGATCTCACCCGACTCATGGCGGCGCTTCTCTTCGTCCTGCTCGTCGAGCAGCTCCTGGACGTTGAGCGACAGGTCGTGGCGGATGTGGCGGGCGCCCCGGTAGAGGATCCAGCCGCCGAGGATCGAGGTGGGCACCGACAGGACGAGGGCGGTGGTGCGCGGGCCCCAGGCGTCAGTGAACAGCAGCGAGATGAGGCCGCCGCCGGCGGCGCCGATGAAGAAGATGTAGAGGGTGATGAGTGCCGTGCCGCTGCCGCGGAGGCGGTAGGGCACGATCGACTGCATCAGCGGCCCGACCATGGCGAAGGCGGCGATGAACAGCACCGTTTGGGGCACGCCGAAGGTGATGAAGAGTGGCACGTTCGGGACGGCGTACTGGATCGGCTTGAACAGGGTGCCGACACCGATGCAGATGCCGACCATGCGCAGCGAGCGGGTGGGGTCCTCGCGCCAGAGGCGGTCGAACTTGGGGCCGACGTAGAGGAGCCCCAACACGGCGAAGAGGCCGCCGACGGTGATGGTGATACCGCGGTCGAGCGGGTCCAGGTTCCAGCGTTCCTCGAGGTAGAGGCTCTCGAGGACGGGAACGGTGAAGAGGCCGAAGCCGAGGGCGCTGAATCCGACGACCACCGTCTTGATGGTCCGGATCTGCATGAGCCGGGAGAACGCCGCGTCGAGGGAGACCGGCAGTGGGTCCTCTTCGACGAACGATTCGCCGAGCACGTCGATCTTCTCCCACTGGCCGCGTGGCGGCTCCTTCAGGAAGAAGGCGGCGATCGCCAGCAGCGCCACCGGGATGCCGAAGAGGTAGTAGGCCCAGCGCCAGCCGTCGACCTCGCCGGGCCCGTTGGCGGCCACGGCCACGGCGCCGACGAGGACCGGGCTGAGAACCGCCACGAGGCGTGCTGATCCGCCCCCGATGGCGCCGAGGCGTCCGCGGATCCCGATGGGGTAGGTGTCGGCCAGCATCGACGAGTGGACCGGGATGGTGTTGGCCTTGGCGATGCCGACGCCGAATCGTGCCCAGAAGAAGGCGAAGGCGTTCGGGGCGAGGCCCGACAGGAACACCATGAACGTGAAGAAGACGCTGGACCAGCCGATGATCGGGACCCGCTTCATGCGGTCGGCGGCCCAGCCCATCGGGATGGCGCCGAAGACGACGAAGGCGCTCGACGAGGCGGCGATGAACGTGATCGTGCCGTCGCTCACCCCGAACGTGTCGCGCATGTCGGGGGCGAGGACGGTGATCGCGGCGGTCTGGAGTTCGTCGAGTGAGGCGAGCAGCAGGAGCACCACGAACGTGGTGGCGCCTCCGCCCATGGCGAGGCCCTTGCGGATGCTGATGCCCTCAGACTTGACGCCGGGCAGGAGGTTGTCGGCGAACAGGACCTCCGAGGCGGCTTGCTGGGCCTCGCGGCGGGCCTCCTCCTCGAGGACTGTTGCCGCCAACGAGGCGGCGCCGGCGGGGGTGTTGCCGTCGGAGGGTGGGGGCTCTTCCATTGCCGGGTCGTCCACGGGGTGTGACCCTAATCGCGCCCGGAATCTGACGCGGCGTCAGGGAATGGTGGGTCGAAGGTTTCCGGGCGGGGCGCCCTACCATCCGGGGGCCATGCCCGACCCCGTTGCTACCGCCTTCTGTCGTGACCGCTCCCTCGAACGGCTGGCTACCGAGCGGTTCGACCTACTCGTCGTCGGCGGTGGCGTCACAGGAGCGGGCATCGCCCTCGACGCCGCCTCCCGCGGCCTGGCGGTAGCCCTCGTCGACAAGGCGGACCTGGCGGCGGGGACGTCGTCGAAGTCCTCGAAGCTGGTGCACGGGGGCCTGCGCTACCTCCAGCAGGGCGAATTCGGCCTCGTGTACGAGGCGCTCGCCGAGCGCCAGCGGCTGTTGCGCAACGCCCCGCAACTGGTGGTACCCCTGTCGTTCGTCGTGCCCATCCTGCGCAGCGGCGGGGTCATCGACCGACGCCTGGCCAGGGCCCTCGGCCTGGGACTCTGGCAGTACGACCTCTCGGGCGGCGCCCGTCTGGGATGGCACCGGCGCCTCGACGTCGACGGGGTGCTAGCTCGCCTCCCTCAACTCCGACGCGACGAGATCGCCTCGGGGTACCTCTACTGGGACGCCTGGGTCGACGATGCCCGACTGGCCCTGGCGCTGGCCCGGACGGCGGCCCTCGAGCACGGGGCAGTCGTGGCGACCTATGCGCGCCTGGCCGGGGTCGGACGGGAAGGCGGCCCGGGCGGCCGGGTGACGGACGCGGTGCTCGAGGTCGACGGTCGGACGATCGAGGTGGCCTGCGACGGCGTGGTCAACGCCTGCGGGGTCTGGGCCGAGGAGGTGCAGGGCCTGACCGGCGTGGCTGACACGTTCGACATCCGCCCTGCCAAGGGTGTCCACCTGACGGTGCCGGCCGAGCGGCTCTCGCCCGATGGCGCCCTGCTGATCCCGGTGAAGGGTGACAAGCGGAGCATCTTCGTGCTGCCCTGGCCGGGTGGTCGCACCTACATCGGGACCACGGACACCGACTTTGTCGGCGACCTTGACGAGCCGTTCTGCACGGCCGACGACGTCGCCTACCTCCTCGCCGCCGTGAACGCCTTGACCGATGCCGACCTGGTGCCCGGTGACGTGACCGGATCGTGGGCCGGCCTGCGTCCCCTGGTCGCCACTGCAGAGACGGAGCGGACCGCCGACCTGTCTCGCCGCCACATCGTGCAGTCGGATGGGCTGGGGGTGGTCACGGTGACCGGTGGCAAGCTCACCACCTACAGGCGGATGGCCCAGGACACCGTCGACGTCGTGTGTGAGCTGCGCGGCGAGCGGCGGCGTTGCCGGACGAAGAAGCTCCCGCTGCGGGGGGCGGGTGGCGCCGGGAGCGGCGGTTCCCACCTGGATGGCCGTTTCGGTGGTGAGGCGTCGGTTGTCCTCGACTTGGTGGAGGCCGACCCGGCGCTCGGCGAGCCGCTGGTGCCGGGCCTGTCCTATCTGCGGGCCGAGGCGGTCTATGCCGTGTGCCACGAGATGGCGACCACCCTCGACGACGTGTTGTCGCGCCGGACCCGGGCTCGGATCGAGGACCGTGCGGCCACATTGGACGCTGCCCCGGAAGTGGCGGCACTGGTCGCTGAGGCTGCCGGCTGGTCGGACGAGCGCCAGGACACTGAGTTGGCAGCGTTCCAGGCGTCGGTTGAAGCGGAGATGGCGGCCGAATCCCGCTAGGTGGTGCCCTTTTCCGGTGGGTGCCGGATGTCAGCCCTCTGGAACGTAGGTGTCGACGACGTTCTGCACCGTCTGCTCGAACAGGGCGGGGAGGTCGACCTGGGTGGTGAGGGCCAGGCGGGTCGAGGGGTCGACGTCGGGGTCCTCGACCCCGGACCAGACGGCGGTCCGGGAGCGCTCGGGTGTGATCGCCCGTTCGTCTCGCAGGGCGAGGACGAGGAACCCGCCCACGCAGATCAGGATCGCCCGCAGGGCGTCCCGGGCGTCCTCGCCGACCACGCCGGCGGCAGTCAACTCGCGGGCCATGGCGACCTCGAGGTGCTTGTTGAGCACGGAGGTCTCGCCGTGGAGCTCGGCCAGCCTGGTGATGCCCTGGTGGGCGAGGGCGCTCTCCCAGAGGTGGCGGGCCACCGACATGACCCGCTGGCGGGGCGTGTCGCCCGAGGTGGCCTGTTCGCCCAGGCGCTCGCCGTGGCGACGGATCACGGCATCGACGACGTCGTCGCGGCTGCCGACGTGCCAGTAGATTGTGGTGGTCGCCACGCCGAGCTCGCCGGCGAGGCGCCGCATGGTGAGCGCCTCCGGGCCGCCCTCGTCGACGAGCAGAAGAGCCGCTTTGACCACGTCATCCCGGTCGAGGCCGGCGTGCCGACTGGAGGTGCGCGTCGTTGCCACGACTTGCAGGGTAGCGGGCCGGTATGTGACAGTGTTCAAGACAGAAACCTTCCAGGAGCCCGCCCATGACCACGCCTTCGAATACTCCGGTGAGTACGGGACCCGAGCCGTACATCGTCGTCTCGTCCGACACCCACGCCGGCCTGAAGTGTGAGGAGTACCGGCCCTACCTCGAGTCGTCCCTCCACGAGGAGTTTGACGCCTACGTCGCCGAGCGCCACGAACACCGCCGCATCCAGGAGGAGGTGAACGCCGAGTTCCTCGAAGAGTGGGAGGGCGACAACGCCGAGGGACTCCTGGGCGCCTACGACCCCGACATCCGGGACAAGGTGCTCGACGCCGACGGCGTGGCCGGTGAGGTCATCTTCGCCGACGGCGACGCCGTCACCGGCCAGGAGTCACCTCCCTTTGGCGCCGGCCTGGCTGCCGGCCAGATCACCGACTCCCGGCAGGCCTTCGGCGGCGCCCGGGCACACAACCGCTGGCTGGAGGAGTTCTGCGCCACCAACCCGGTCCGCCGCGCCGGCGTGGCACTGGTGCCCATAACGCACGACGTCGACGAGGCCGTGCGCGAGATCGAGTCCCTGGCCGGCCGTCCCGGCATCCACGGGGTCATGATCCCGACCATGTGGCACGGCTTCGCTCCCTATGGCAGCGAC
>CERL01005665.1_pt1 | contig 9315 bp, 6 predicted proteins | sample 530811 | NCBI WGS metagenome assembly CERL01 (sample SAMEA2620995, study PRJEB7988) | marine metagenome | isolation source: saline water (ENVO:00002010), including
TCAAGGATAATTTTTTGATCATCTTCTCTATATGCAATGGAATAACCTCTTGATAAAATATTTCTTGGATTCAAAGCATGTAGTTTTTCATGTAGAGTAGAAAACTTTGATGAGAAAGTTTGAATACTATATCTATATGTTTGAAATAATAGTTTAGTTAATTCATTATGCCGATCATTGTGTTTTTGTAATAATCTACTAGGTTCCTGCAATGCAAAACGATCTTTAGTATTATCTAAGGTCTGCCAGTGAATTTGAAGGTATCTTTTCATTAACGAAGATAAGTTACGTTCAAAACCAATAATAGTCTCAAATATATCATTGGTCGCAGGTGATACTAGCTCTGCTGCTGCTGAAGGAGTTGGTGCTCTCATATCGGCTACTAAATCGGATATTGATAAATCTGTTTCATGTCCCACAGCAGAAATGATCGGAATAGGACATGAAAAAATTGCTCTTGCAACTGGCTCCTCATTAAACGGCCACAAATCTTCAAGAGAACCTCCACCTCTTCCAATAATAATCACATCTAGTTTATTATAGCTAACCATATCATTAATTGCTTCAACTATATCATTTGCAGCTTTATCACCCTGTACTTGAGTAGATCGAAGGATTATGTTAACATGTGGAGCTCTACGATGAAGAACTTGAAAAATATCTTGAACTGCAGCACCTGTTTTAGAAGTTATTATACCAATATTTCGTGGATAAGTTGGCAGTTTCTTTTTTTTATCTAAATCAAATAAGCCCTCTATGGATAATTGTTTTTTTAGTGCTTCAAATGCTAGATATAGAGTGCCAATACCAGCTGGCTCCATCTTTTTCACTAATATCTGGTATTGTCCTCTTGGCTCATAAACACTGATTTCACCTTCTAATAAAATTTGCATCCCATTTTCAGGCTTAAAGTGCAATAATTGATTAGGTCCTTTAAACATCACACATCGTATCTCTGATTTTTCATCTTTAAGCGTAAAATACATATGTCCAGAACTATGGTGAATAAAATTTGATATTTCACCTGATACCCAAAAACGAGAAATACTATTCTCTAGTATGCCTTTGATCTGCTTATTTAAGTCAGATACTGATATCGGCTTCGATTCAGGTGTATTCATTTATTGGGTAGATATAAATAGTAGGACTGAATACAGTAACATACAATGATACAACTGTAATCTGAAATCATCACCAATTAGGTAAATATGAAATTAACGAATCTTTTTCTTATGACGATTTGCACGCAAACGTTTTTTGCGCTTATGCGTGCTTATCTTTCTCTTCTTGCGTTTTTTTCCGCAGGGCATTCTCTTTCTTTCATTTTGTCATTAAAGAATCGTTTACACGACCTCGTAAGTGTTTCGCAGGTTTAAAAGTTGGAACATATCGTTCAGGTAAAAATATAGCTTCACCTGTTCCCGGGTTTCTTGCTTTCTTTGGCATACGATGCTTTGTACCAAAAGTACCAAAACCACGCAGTTCAACTCTTTCATTGCGAGCCAACGATTCTGTGATGGTAGTCATTATACCATTCATAACAGTTTCCGTTTCAACCTTCGTTAACCCAGTTGCTTCAGAAACTGCATCAACTATCTCCTGTTTTGTCATGGCATTACTCCAAGTTCAAAAAATACTGAAAAATATCTATCAGTAATCAATTATTTTACAAAAATACTTACCGGAAGATACATCAACCCTGTTTTATCCAAATAGCTAATTTTTGACCCGGAAAAATAGAATTAGCTTTGTTCAATTTATTCCATTTCATGATACTAGCCATTCTTACACGATGATTTTCTGCTATTTTACTTAATGTATCCCCTCTTTTAACGGTATAATAAATTTTTAAATTATCCGAACTCTTTGATAAAGAATTATTATTAGACCCAATCCAAATTGCTAATTTTTGTCCAGGCTTTATATACGATCCACGTTTCATACTATTCCAAGATCTAATATTTTCTACTGAAGTATTATAATCATCAGCAATATGCCCAATAGTATCTCCTCTTTTTACTGTATAAGTAACTTTTTTCCCTTTTATTGATTTTTGAGATGAAGAATTATTATTTTTAACCCATAAAGTCAATTTTTGTCCTGGGTAAATATGCTGTTTAGATTTAATATTGTTCCAACTCATTATCTTTCTGCTAGCAAGTCGATAACTTTCTGCAATATGGCCGATGGTATCACCTCTTTTTACTATATGAACAATTTTATCACTAGCCTTTTTATTATTTGATACTAATTGACCCATATCCTCTTTTACCCAAATCGTTAACTTTTGACCTGGAAAAATATGTTGACCGTATTCAAGCTTATTCCAACGTCTTATTTTTAGAGCCAGGGTATTATAGTCTTCAGCAATATGTCCAAGAGTGTCCCCTCTTTTCACTTTATATAAAATCTTTTTGTGACCTGAGGGGCCACTTCCACTTGTTAATAAGGTACCACTATTTGATCTACGCACTGGAATAGTTAGTTTTTGACCAATACTAAGCCTATGTCGATTCCTTATTTTATTTACGGCGGCTAAATCATGAATAGAAACCCGATACTTCTTTGATATTGTCCATAGACTCTCACCCCGTTTTACTTTATGAACAACATATTGAGGAGCAAAACGTTGATCTGCAGGTATTGCATTAAAATTAGATACAAACTGATCTTTTTTATCTAATGGAATTTTTAATTGGTATTTCACTTCAACTGGCGTAGCTGATTGACGAAGTTCAGGATTATATGCCTTCAACGTTTTCAAAGAAATACCTGCAGAACTAGCCAAAACTGCAAGATCTGCACTTTGCTTTATTTCAACAAATTCATATTTATGGGGTTTAGTTTTAGGTATTTCAAATCCATAAGATTCAGGATCACTACACATAATTGCAGCAGCCAAATAATAAGGTATATAATTTCTTGTTTCTCTTGGTAAAGAATGTAACTGCCAAAAATCCGATGTTTGATGAAGCCTTGATGCTCTATGGACTCTTCCTGGACCACTATTGTAAGCAGCTAAAGCTAAGTACCAATGATCAAATTCTTTATAAAGATCCAATAGAAATTTAGCTGCAGCATGCGTTGCTTTTTCTGGATCTCTCCTCTCATCAATATACCAATTTCTTTGCAGACCATATCTTTTCCCTGTGGCATACATAAACTGCCACATACCAGCAGCCTTCGCCTTAGAATAAGCTTTAGGATTAAGACCTGATTCAATCATTGCTAAATATGCTAGCTCTTCAGGTAATTCATATTCATTTAAGATCTTGATTAACATTGGACCATATTGATAATAACGATCTAACCATATTTCAAACTGGCGTCTACCCTTATTTTGAAAATAGCTAATAAATTGATCTACTGATTTATTTCTTACTAAGGGTATATGACCATCACGATCATCTATAACAATAAATTTTGAGGCACCCATTTCCACTTCCATTGGCACCATTAATTCTTCGATAGATTGCCTGGAGTCTACTGCAACAATGGATCCTGTATTAATTTCTAGAGTAAACAAACGTTGCGTTACAACATTAAGGAGCGCACTCTCAAATCTTTCAAACTCTTCTTCATCTTCTGCAGTTTTTTCCCCTAGTTGATCTGCTTCAGACAATAATTCATAAATTCGGTCAAGATTGTAAATTACTTCTAATGTATCACCTTGCGAATCTGCAATAATAGCATCTGTTAATAAAACTTTTACATCTTTAAGAAGTAATGGAAGACGATTGGATGTTTCAGCATATTCTGCTCCATTCTGATTCAATGGAATTTCTTTTTGCATTCCAGAAGAATCTTTTGTCAATGATTCTTGTGCAAAAAGGAAACATGACAATAAATATATTGTTCCATAACTCTTCAAATTTATTATCCTAACTTTCATATCTAATTCAGTTTTGAAGGGCAAAATTACCCGTCACTTTAAATTCAAACAAGAGATTTACCCTCTTATAAATAATTGTATTAATTTATGTCAATATTGTTCCATTCAGATTTCAAACTTATAACCGCTTTCTTTACTTGTTCTGTTATCTCATTTCTATTATCTATATCATCTGGAGATGTATATATTGGAGAACCAAAGCGCAATTCAATCAATTTAGGATTAAATTTTTTAGATCCTTTTACCAAAACATCGAATGTACCACAACACGCAATAGGAACAATTGGTAAACCAGTATTAATAGCTAGGATAATACCTCCCTTTTTAAAGGGTTTCATCTTGCCATCTAAAGTCCTTGTTCCTTCTGGAAAGACTAATATGGATCGGGGATTCTTTTTTAAGGAATTTTTGATTTTGTCTATAGATTGAAGTGCCTTCTGATGGTTGCTTCTATCAATAAATATATGTCCAGCAGCTAACATTGCCCAACTTAGAAATGGTATTTTTTTTAATTCTTTTTTAGCTATAGGAACAACATGCCAGGGAATTCCAGCTAGAGTTAATGGAATATCAAAAGCAGATTCATGATTGCTTGCAAACACATACTGTTGATTAGGATCTAATTTATCCAAACCTATAATTGTATATGGAATATTACCAATCCATAAAATTGACTTCGCCCAATATTGAACAATTTTTGCCCATATTTTACCCCGCCAATCGATTGGAGTAAGTAAAATTCCTATAGTAGAAAAAAAGATCGTTGATAAACAAATTAAAAAATAGAACCAATAGATACGCAACTACCCAAGGACCTCCATGCCCATTGGCTGATGAAGCACTTCAGGCAATGATATTCTTCCATCCGATGATTGATAAGTCTCTAATAAAGCTACCATTAGCCTAGGAGTTGCCAACCCTGAACCATTAAGTGTATGTAAATAATCAACTTTTTTATCAGCAGATTGACGATATCGTATATTACCTCTTCTAGCTTGAAAATCTTCAAAATTACTGCATGAGGACACTTCTAACCATTTCTTTTCACCTGGAGCCCATACCTCTAAATCATAACACTTAGCTGCTGCAAAACTAAGATCACCTGTACATAATTCGATCACTCTATAATGTAAACCAAGTTTTTGCAATATGATTTCCGCTTGTTTAGTAAGTTTTTCAAGTTCATCGTAGGATGAATCGGGTGTAACAAATTTTACCATTTCTACTTTATTAAATTGATGCAATCGCAGAAGCCCTCTTGTGTCTTTACCATATGAACCTGCTTCTCTTCGGAAACAAGCTGAATATGCAGTGTAATTTGATGGTAAATTATTTACATCAATTATTTCATCAGCGAATAAATTTGTTAATGGAACCTCTGCTGTAGGAATAAGATAAAGTTCATCTTTTTCAATATAATACATATCATCAGAAAACTTTGGAAGCTGTCCACATGTATAAGGAGCTTTTGATCTTGTAAGAAAGGGTGGAAAAATTTCTGTATATCCATGTTCCGCAACATGTACATCTAACATAAAATTAATTAATTCTCTTTCTAATTTAGATCCGAGACCAGTTAATAATGGAAATCCGGAACCTGAAATTTTTGAACCTCTTTCAAGGTCAAATAAGCAAAGATTTATACCTAAATCAACATGAGATTTTAATTCAAAATCTGCAGTTGTTGGCTTACCCCATTCCCTTATTACTACATTAGAAGTCTCATCCTTTCCAATAGGCACAGAATCATGAGGTATATTTGGGATGATTTCTAATTTGGAGACCAATAACTGTTTAATATCATTCACTTCATTTTCAAGTTTTTTAATTGTATCTGATAATATCTTCATATCATTTATTGCTTTATCAGAATTAATACCTTTCCGTTTTTCTTCAGCAATAGCATCTGAAGATTTATTCCTTTTTGCGCGGAGCTCATCTAGTTCATGGACTGTTTCTCTATGATCTGAATCTATTTTTAGGATTTCATCTAAATTTATAGATTCATTTTTAGAATGAACTCCTTTCTTAATTTCATCAGTATTATTTCGAATTCGATTTAAGGATAACATATATATTTCTTATTAAGTAATTAAAGAAACTAGAGACATTAGTGAAGATTTACAATGATAGGTAAATATACTATCTTCCTTTACCAGAAAGCATTACCCAAAAAGTGCTTGCTAAAATTTTAACATCCAAAGAAAAACTAATATTCTCTATATAATAAAAATCATATTTCAATTTTTTTCGGACATCATCAATATCTCTATCATATGGTTGTTTGATTTGAGACCAACCTGTAATACCAGGTCGGACTTTATGCCTTCTATAATAAAATGGAAATTCTTGCATTAGTTTATCAATAAAAAAAGGGCGTTCTGGACGAGGGCCAACTATGCTCATCTCACCTTTGACTACATTAACTAATTGTGGTACCTCATCAAGTCTAAACCTTCGCAACCAGGCTCCAGCTCGTGTAATTCGCGGATCCTCATCGGAAGCCCAAACTGGTCCAGAATCTTTTTCCGCATCATAGTACATTGATCGGAATTTCTTTACAGTAAATCTTGTATTATTTTCACCAATTCTATCTTGCTTATAGAGTACAGGTCCAGAAGAATCAATCTTAATTAAAATAGAAATAATACTCCAAAAAGGAAAAAATATCATTAAGCAAGGGATAGCAATAATTAAATCTAATACTCTCTTTAAATATTTATTATAGAATGTGTTAAGATTGGGATTTACTTGAATTAAAGGGACACCGTAGATTTGCTCTGTCCTTGCTAATCCGCTGATCACTTCGTACATATCAGGAACAATTTTTATTGATACTGGCGACCCATTGGCATGCGTAATTACATCCATCATTCTATTATGCTGCAGTTTTTCTAAAGCAAGAACTACTTCAGAAACTTGATTATTAAGAATAATATCCTTTAATTGTTTCTCTTCACCCAAAATTGGTATACTAGAATCAAATTGGTTTATGTTTTTATCATCAACTGCTTGAACAAATCCAATAATATCATAACCTAGATTATTATGATCAATGATCTGTTTTGCAGTTTCAATACCTCGAGAATTGAATCCTACTATTACTGTATTACTTCGACCAAAACCTTTTCTTAATAAATATTTTTGAAATGTTCGAAATATTACTCTAGAAGTTATAAGACCAAATGTAAAAACAAACCAATATCTCATTGTAGTCTGCGGATTAATGGGCCAATTAAGATAATTAATTGCATCAAAAAAGATCATTAATACAACTATAGTGAATGTTGTGAGAACTAATCTCTGAATTTCAATGAATCTTGAAGATGTTGCAGAAGGGTTATAAAGATTTAAACTTAAAAATAATATACTCCAAAATATCTGGATGTAAACAAAATAGAAAATAATATTATATACAGATAGTTTTAATTCAGGAATAAGAAAATATTTATAAGCAATAAAAGATGGGATTAGATCTAATAGGAATATTGACCATGAAGTTAGCCATTTTGGCAAACGGATGCGCAGATGTTGTAACGTTTCGTAAGACATCAGCTTTAATCTATATTACTGGTGGATACTCGCACATTGAGCTGGATCACACCGAAAAGTTCTATACGCATAACAGTAAAATTCCCTCAACTATTTGATGAATTATTAAATACTGTTAACGTTTAATTCGATATAACTCCGTGCAATTATTAAAAGTTAGTTTTTTATATTTAATGATGCAACAAAGAATAAAAATAATTATCCTTTCTATTTGTATAAACATTAGTTAATTATAAAATTCATTTATGAAGCAATATATAAAAATTTCTATCGTGTATATTTTATGTCCATTTTTGTTTGCACAAAAAATACCTGTTAACCCTGATCATAATGTATATCCCTATTTATATAGACAATCAACTAATGGAATATTGCCACAATGGATTCAATCAGTTAGGCCTCTAACAATTGATCAAGTTTTATCATTATTGAATGAGGTCAAAGAAAATGATGAAATAAATAATGGCACCCGCATATTAGCTGAACAATTTATAAGCGAATTTATAAGTCCAAAAAATTCTGGAATAAAATTACCTTTTTCAAAAAATAATAAATTGGATCATCTTTTATCTTACAGTATTAATGATATAGATCCTCATTTATTAAGTATAAAGAATGACAGTTCATCGCTATGGATAGATTGGAGTGAGGATCTAGTCATATCAACCTCTAATGATTATCAAATGTATTTTCGAGATAACATTTCATTAAAAACAATAATATCTAAACAAATATCCGCATACACACAATTTTCCATGAATCGTCTGGTTTGGAAAAATAACGGAAAAATTATTGAGTCTGTTTTTCCACCAGACACCATAGATTGGTACAACTATAATAATGAATGGGCTAAATATTTTCCTGAAGTTAAATCCATTTTTTGGTATAATAGCCAAGCTGGGATATCTATTGATTTCGATAAGTTAAATTTTAATCTTGGAAGACAGAATCATAGCTGGGGATGGTCAACAAATTCTTCACCAATACTATCAGGAGATGGAATGCCTTTCTCATACATCGGTCTACAAATTAATTTTGATAAAATTCGATTTCGATCCTTACACGGCTCTCTCATGCCATTCAGTCCTTATGAAATGCATAAGAGAGTATATAATCCAAGTAAATATATGGCAGCTCACAGAGGGGAAATAGATATAACAAACAATTTTACTATTTCAATAACAGAATTAGCAATATATGGAAATAGGAATATAGATCTAGACTATCTTAATCCTGTTCATTGGTATTGGGCTGTAGAACATAATACTGGTGATCGAGACAACCTTCTCATTGGCATTGATTATTCATGGAGATTAAGACCTAATATGAGATTTTATCAAACGATGTTATTAGATGAAATAACTTGGTCAAAGCTGTTTAAGCCTTGGTGGGGAAATAAATTCATTTTTCAATCAGGATTACACTTTATTCCATCAAGCAATCCTTCTATTCCAGATATTCGAATTGAGTATACATTAAGTAGACCTTGGATATATTCTCATAAAGACTCAATTAATACTTTTTCATCTGCAAATATATCTTTGGGCTACCCTTTTGGTCCGAGCTCAGATTTAATTAGTATTAGCACAAATTTCTTTCCATCATCAAAAATATTTATTAAAGGATCTTTTGATTACTATAGAAAAGGTACAGGTTTAGGTAGTAGCATTAATCAAAGCTACGTAGAACGTGATCCAGTTTTAGATAATGATACTCCTCTACTACTAAAACCAATCAACTATAATAGAATAATTACATTATTAATAGATTATAGAATATCCAGATACATTGATTTTCAATGTAGCTTTAATTCAATATCGAAAAATGACAGACAGATTCGGTTTGGAATTAGTTGGGAATGGTAATATCTA
>CERL01031480.1_pt1 | contig 9296 bp, 4 predicted proteins | sample 530811 | NCBI WGS metagenome assembly CERL01 (sample SAMEA2620995, study PRJEB7988) | marine metagenome | isolation source: saline water (ENVO:00002010), including
ACCGGAGCAATTCAAGTAATAACCAAATCTATGGTAAACCTAGTTGGGAATAAGCGTATGCCGCTTGCCCTGACATTAACCGGATTCATTATAGGCATCGCCATCTTCTCTGATGTCGCTTATGTAATTCTCAACCCCCTCGTGCATTCCGCCGCTAAAACTATGAATGTCAGTATCGCCGTAATGTCCACCGGCCTTGTAGGTGCATTGCAATTAACCCACGCGATCGTCCCGCCTACACCTGGCCCACTCGCCGCAGCGGCTATATTAGGAGCAGATATTGGTAGAACGATTATTTTCGGAGGCATCGCCTGTTTCTTTGGTTCGCTCGCTTGCTGGGCCTGGGGTGTGTATTTCGCCGGACCACGGATTAAAACAATGGCAAGCGATGAGTTCGAGGGAGTCAGCATTGATGACTTAGAGGAAGATAGACCGCAAGGGTTACCTAGTACTCTCAGTTCTTATACACCTATTGTTATCCCAATAGTGCTAATAGGCACCCAAAGTGTCGTATCTCTTTTGTTTGAAGAGGGCCATTTTCTTCGAACGCTTTTCCTTTACTTGGGCTGGCCCGTTGTAGCTCTGAGCATCGGCGTCTGGCTGGCCTATCGCAATATCAAAAGTAAAGAGGACAAACAAAAAGCAAAAGACGCCTGGGTTGAATCAGCATTAAAAACGTCAGCAATGATCCTGGTAGTGACAGGTTTGGGTGGATCTCTTAGCGCTATACTGCGAGGGACACCAGCGGTGGATTTTATTGCCACCATGTTTACTGATTATGGACTGCCCACGATTCTGTTGCCATTTGTCATCGGCATCATTGGCAACATGATTACCGGTTCGACGACCGTGGGTGTGATCACTGCTGCTTCTTTGGTTGCTCCCATGCTGGGTAGCCTTGGCCTATCACCGGAAGCTGCCATGCTGTCTGGCGCCAGCGGCTCGGTCATCATCAAGTACGTTAACAGTAGCTACTTCTGGGTATGTACTTCTCTATCGAAACTCAGCGTTCCCGACGCCGTGTTCAGTTACGGCGGCGCTACCTTGGTAGGTGGCATAGTGTCATTCTTTGTGGTTTGCCTGATGTGGACGGCTGGTTTGATCTAAACGGTTTAGTTAACGTGCACGAAAATGGATTAAGAGTTCAACGCCATTTGCAATACCCGAGCAACATGCATTGCCTGTTTTCCCGTTCCGTGTTCAATCTGACTCCGGCAGCTCGTCCCGTCAGCAACAATAAGTACATCGGTATCGGCTTCCTTTACAGCAGGAAACAAAGACAACGATCCCATCTTCATCGAGATATCGTAGTGTTCTTTTTCATACCCAAAGGAACCTGCCATACCACAGCAACTGGAATCAATTGTTTTTACTTCAAGTTCGGGAATCAGAGATAGGACTTTCTGTACAGCGCTCATCACGTTAAAAGCCTTCTGATGACAATGGCCGTGCAGTAACGCTTTCTTAGATACTATAGGCTTTAAGTCCAGCTGTAACCTCCCCGTTGCATGTTCAGTAGCTAGAAATTCTTCTAGTAGGAAAACATTTTTTGCGAGTTCATCTGTATCATCTCCTGGCATTAACACTTTGTACTCATCACGCAGTGTTAGCAAACAAGATGGTTCTAGTCCTACTATAGGAACGCCTCGTTCTGTGTAAGGCATCAAAGCATCCAACATTCGATTTGCTTCTAGCTTTGCCTCACCTAACAACCCACTGCTGAGGAAGGTACGGCCGCAGCAAAGCGGTCTACCCTTTTTTACCGGCTGAGGATAAATCACGCGGTATCCCGCAGCATTAAGTACCTCGCGAGCAGCGTTGGCGTTTTCCACATCGAAACAACTATTGAAGGTATCCACAAGTAACACCACCTCCCGCTCACCCTCTGAAACCATGATATCTTCGTCATGGGGCAGAAAGTGGTCGCGTCGCCAATGAGGCAGACGACGCTCACGGCTAAGACCCAACAACCATTCCGAAAGCGTGGCGATACCAGGAATCTTATCCCGCAGGTTTAACAGGAATCCAAGTCGGCGCAGTTTGTGGGCATAGCGTGGTAGATATGCAAACAGACGGTCCCGAACAGACAGACCATGTTTCTGATGGTAGTGGTAGAGAAACTCTACCTTCATCGCTGCCATGTCGACCCCAGTTGGACATTCCCGCTTACAGCCCTTACAGCTCACACAGAGATCCATGGCCTGGTACATGGCATTTGAGGTAAAGCCATCATCTCCAAGCTGTCCTGTGATCGCCAACCGCAGAGTGTTTGCTCTTCCCCTGGTCAGATGTTGTTCATCTTTTGTTGCTCGGTAAGAAGGACACATCGTGCCAACAGAGGCTTTCCGGCACGCTCCATTGTTGTTACACATCTCGATGGCGCGATGAAATCCGCCCCACTCGGACCAATCCAGACTAGTATCCAACGCTATTGGTGAATAAGCAGGCTTAAATCGCATGATTTCCCGATCGTCCATCTTATGAGGATTGACGATTTTACCGGGGTTAAAAAGGTTGGTCGGATCAAAGGCACGTTTCACTTCCTCAAAGTTCTCCACCATGCGTTTCCCGAACATGGGCTCGTGAAACTCCGAGCGAGATATTCCGTCTCCATGTTCACCCGAGTGCGAGCCCTTGTATTCGCGTACCATTTCCATGCATTCCTCGGCTATAGAACGCATCTTGGTAGCACCACTCTCTTCTTTCATATTTAAAATTGGTCTCACATGGAGAGTCCCTACCGAAGCATGCGCATAAAATGTGCCGGTTGTTCCATGTTTATCAAAAATATCGGTAAGTCTTCGAGTGTATTCTGCGAGGTCTTCAAGTTGCACCGCACAGTCCTCTATAAACGACACCGGTTTACCGTCACCCTTCATTGACATCATGATATTCAGCCCAGATTTTCTTACTTCCCAGATCGCGTTCTGGAACTCTTTATCAGAGGCTTCTACCACCGAATCCGGAAAACCTAGATCCCCCATCAATTCGACGAGTTGTCTAAGTCTTCGCAATTGCTGGTCGCCATTTTCTCCCGCAAATTCGACCAAAAGCAGTGCTTCTGGTTCTCCCCTCACAAACCTATTTACCGTTGATGCGAAAATAGGAATGTCCCGAGCCAGCTCGATCATAGTGCGATCTATCAGCTCTACCGCATCAGGGTCGAGCTTGACAATATGCTGGGTAGCATCCATGGCATCGTAAAAAGAGGGGAAGTGGCAAACACCAAGTACTTTCTCTGGCGGAATGGGCTGTAAATTCAGATGTATGCGTTTAAAGAATCCCAACGTTCCTTCAGAGCCAACCAGCAAGCGCCCCATATTTGGCTCTTCTTTAATCAGCTCATCAATGTTGTAGCCACCCACGCGTCTCAGCAATTTCGGAAATCGTGAACGAATCTCAGACGCTTCTCTTTGCCCTAGTTCCAGCATTTTCTGCACCAAGCGCTGGTATGCAAGATTGTCTTCAGGTGGACCGTTAACTGATTTAAAGTGGGCGTGAGTTCCATCGGCCAGCAGAGCCTCGACCGAGCTTACGTTGTGTACCATGTTGCCGTAGCGTATGGAACGGGCTCCACAACTATTGTTACCTGTCATACCTCCCAGAGTTGCACGATTGGCTGTGGATACGTCAACCGGGTAGAACAATCCATGAGGTTTCAGGTATTGATTAAGTTGGTCCAGCACTATTCCGGGCTGCACACAGATGGTTCTTGCAGCCTTGTCGAACTCGATCACTTGATTGAGGTATTTCGTGCTATCTATCAATAAAGCTTCGCCGATAGCTTGACCATTCTGCGAGGTTCCACTACCCCGTGGGAGCAACGGTACACCCTCTTCGACCGCTATCTGCAGAGCGATTTGCACATCATCTTCGGAGGCCGGAATTACAATACCGACTGGCATTAACTGGTATATAGATGCATCGGTGCTATAGCGACCTCGACTAAAATCATCGAAGAGAATATCGCCCTGCACTTCCTGCTTTAAGCGCATTACCAACTTGCTGTTATCAGTATTCACCATAGAAAAACAAAATATCCAAACAGAAGAAGTTTTATATCATATCCGAGCTACTAATTTGTAAATGCTTGCCTGCTCAAAGTTTTTGATACCTATCTAGATCATTGAAAAGGAGTCTGAGCTCCATTACTCTGCTAAGCGTTGGTAGTGATGAAAAATAAGGCGGATTAAAATCGTGAAAAAGCTAATTTTGTTGATCATACCGGTAATGCTCATCGCCGGGTCCTTAGATGCTCAAGAGTTTGAACCGGGATTTATTGACCCTTATCCAATAATGCAGGCGGCATCGGAAGCGATTGGTGAGGATAAACTAGAATGTGTGTCGATTTCCGGAACTGCGTATACCGGCATGGTGGGTCAACAACGCCTGAACGGATATGACATTGACTGGCCTAGAGGGGAACCGCTGCGCAACTACACCCGTTTAATCGACTGGGAAAATGTGAGAATGATGGAAACTTTTGACCGGGAACCCGGCAACAATCCTGCCTCGTGGAAATACGGTCTCGGCTGGCAAGGCGGGACCCCGATGCAGAGGGAAACCCACCAAGAATTTATGCTCAATGGCCGCTATGCATGGCATAAGGACGGTATCAATGGTGATCCGATTGCTGCCCAGATTGTCGAGGCGGAACGCTGGCAGTTAGACATGTGGCTCACTCCCCACGGTTTCCTGAAAGCAGCCCGGCTTCCAGGAGCTAATCCCAGAGCAACTTGGCGCTGGGAATTGGGAGAAATGGGAAGAGACGGCGCAACCATTAATCCAGAGAAAGTAACAATAGTTTCCATCACAGTAATGGGTAAATATCGTGTAGATGCCACGATCAATTCCCAAAATTTATTACAAAGAATCCACACCTGGGTACCCGACCCAGTGCTAGGTGATACCAATTATGAACATGAGTTTGCGAACAGTGACTACATTGACATAGGGGACGGAATTCGCTTCCCTACTGTCTGGCACCACCACACTGGCTGGGATGATAATTATCAGGCTCAGAGTATTAATGCCGGCCACAATGCATTCGGAGGCACTCAATCCGACATCCAGGCAAACGTGTGTCCCACCGAGTTGCCAGTACCTCAAACCGTTTTAGATGCTGATCTTTCCGAGAGTGTCCTCATTAGTGAGCTTGGCGATGGCATCTACCTGTTTGGTGGCAGTTCCCATAATAGCGTTGTTATAGAGTTTGATAACTACATAGCAGTAGTCGAGGCACCGTTGGACGAGCAACGCAACCTATCGGTAATTGATCAGATCGCGGAAATCATACCAGGCAAGCCGATTCGATTCCTCGTAAATACACACCAGCACCATGACCACATTGGTGGTCTTCGCACCTACATGCACATTGGCGCCACTATCATTACACACTGGAAGAATTACGACTTTTACGTGAAGGACGTGTTGAACTATTCACAACGTACCCTGGATCCTGACATGGTTAGCTTGTGGCCACCCACAGAGTTGGCCGAAGGCTATCAGTATGAAGTGGTACGCGAAAATTATGTCCTTACAGATGGAGAGCGGAACCTGCAAATTTCCTATGTGCATCCACTTAACCATGTTGAAGGCATGCTTGCGGCATATCTGCCTAAAGAAAAGATGCTAATCGAAGCGGATTTATTTGACGGTCCTTCTCCGTTCAATCTCAATCCCGTTGCCCAAGGGCCCAATCAATCCAATCGGAGCCTTCACAATCACGTGCAAAGACTTGGCCTTGATGTCGAAACTATTGTTCCCATCCACGGGAGGCCTGTTTCATGGAACGAGTTCGAAAGATTAGTTAACTGAATGCCTCACGAATACGCCTGCCCTGCGGGAGTTAGCGCGATCGGGAACATATTGAAAGGGCTACTGCAACTTCCGCCAGGCCAATGTAGCCGTAATCCTGCCTTGAGCATCTTTCAGGGATAGTTTCAAAAGCCCATCCTCGAACTCATAGTAACGAACGTTGTCGCCACCTACCCATCCGGGAACCATAGGACTTCCCTCCACATGGTGCACAACTACTCCCTGTTCGACATTAAAGGAAACTTTTCCCCAGTAAGCGAATCCCCCTACGGTACGTTCATTGGAATTTTCAGCACGTCGCGGTAAATCTACCGGCATGCCCAGACCGACCATATTTCCAAAAGCATCATAACTGAGACGTCCAATGTAATTCATATCCCTTTTTTCACCGCCGGAAGGAAACGTGAAATAACTTACCAGTTCATATTCACCAATAAATTTCTGTCGCACAGTATCAATATCATCAGCCGCTTGCACCGCCGTGTTAGCTAATAAAAACAGCGGCACCAACAGCAATCTTTTTATCATTGTTGAACTCCTCTTGAGATTCGAGTCAATTAATAACCGACAGCGGCCCCATCATCACGCCTTGAGTCGGACGCCCCCAAGAATAAGCCGGCCCCGCGGTCATGATATACGCCCATGGCCGCCCCCTGTGAATTCCGTTCCGTCACTCGATGTCCACGCTCCGTATACAGCCGGATGGTATCTGGAGACAATGTATTGGTTTCTACACTAGTGGAGTCAGGCAACCATTGATGATGAATACGACCGGCTTCAATCGCCTCGGCTACATTAAATCCATGATCGATCACATTGAGAATAACTTGCATTGTGGTATTGATAATAGTCTTACCACCCGGACTGCCAGCGGCTAACAATGGCTTACCATTTTGGGCGACAATAGTCGGAGTCATACTAGACAGTGGGCGTTTCTCTGGTGCCACCAAATTGGGAGCGGTACCTATAAGCCCCTGCTCATTAGTAACACCTGGCACGGCGTTAAAATCTCCCAGTTCATTGTTAAGCAGATAGCCTCCTCCTTCCACCACCATCGCAGAGCCGTAACTAAACTCCAGCGTGTAAGTCAGGCTTACCATATTTCCTTCACGATCTACTACGGAAAAATGCGTGGTTTCTTCACTCTCGTATGCTTGTGCAAATTCTGATGGACTACTTTCAGATTTTTTCCCCATGTCTATGGTGCCTCTAAGGCTAGCAGCATAGGCCTTGTCCGTTAGCCGTTCAAAAGGTATGGCTTCATTGAAGTCAGGATCTCCTAGGTGTTGGGCGCGATCCGAATACGCTCTGCGCATGGCTTCGGTTAGCACGTGCAAATATTGGGCAGAGTTGTGCCCCATCGCTGATAGATCGTATCCTTCCAAGATATTGAGCATTTCAGCCAGAGCTATCCCGCCAGAACTAGGAGGTGGCATGCTGACGATTTCGTAGCCGCGATAGGTGCTGCGAATCGGTTCTCGCTCCACGGCTTCATATCGGGCAAGATCTTCCTCGGTAATCAGCCCGCCGTTCGCTGACATGAACTCTGCTAGGCGTTGTGCGTTTTCACCTCGGTAAAAACCGTCGTGACCATTTTCTTGAATTAATTCCAAAGTGTAAGCGAGATCTGGTTGGTGCCAAGTATCACCCAATTCGTAGAGTGATCCGTCCTCTTTGAAAAATTTTCTAACCGAAGAAGGGTATTGGGAAAACCGCCTAGCATTTCTGGCAAAACCCGATTGGAGAGAATATGTAATTGGTATCCCCTCTCGAGCAAGCGTTATAGCCGGAGCAATCAGGTCTTGCCACGGCAGGGTACCCAAATTCTGGTGCGCCTTATAGAGACCCGCTACAGTTCCAGGTACTCCGATTGCCAGTGGCCCGAAGTGATTGGAATTATTAGCAACGTTACCGTCCGGTCCCAGATACATCCTTTCGGTAGCAGCAAGCGGAGCCTTCTCCCGGAAATCGAAGGCCGTGGCATGGCCATCTTCACCGTGGTAAACCAAGAACCCTCCACCACCAATATTGCCGGCCCCAGGCAATACAACAGCCAGGGCAAAAGCTGTTGCCACTGCCGCATCCACCGCATTGCCGCCCTGTTTGAGAGCTTCCACGCCAACTTCCGATGCCAAACGTGCGGCGCTTGCTACTATCCCATTTTTTACCCTTAAGGGAGTCCGCCCTCCTTCTGAATAAGATGACGAAACCATCACCAAACATACAAATAAAACGAACCCTCTAAGCATTCCTGGTCGACTCATCAATACAATCTCTAAATGAAACTCTTTTTTTACTCGTTACCCGGCTGCAGCAACCTGCTGTCGCTACTGGGCTAAAACTAGTCACCAGTGTATGTCAGCGGGGGTATTGTTAGCAATGGCCGCTTTTCTTCGAGAGCTCCACATATAGGGACTTCAAGACCTCCGTTTTGGAAAATCAGCCGCTCCTTTGGTTAATTTCGACCAAGTTGTCATAATCCATTACCTAAAGAAAAAATTCTGACACTTACCTTGTCATTAAATACGTTGAAGTGCTAAGTTTTGCTGAAGGAGAGAAGGCTGTTCGATATCTCTTTTGTTAATTAAACTATATCACCCAATTTGTATGAAGAACCAAACTAATCGAGTCAAGCCTATGGTCAAATCCGTCATTATCAAACTGGTTACTCCAGTCTGGATGCTCTTTCTGCTAGTCGCCTGCGGCGAACCTAATCAATCCGGGTCCTCTGAACCTTCCCAGTCCGACGCTGCTGAAACGGAAGAACAGCTCATTGCTCGAGTTAATACTATTCATCACCGTGTAATCACCCTCGATACCCACGCAGATATAAACACAGAGAATTTTACAGCGACACGAAACTATACTCAGGATCTGGATACCCAAGTGACTCTGCCAAAAATGCAGACCGGTGGACTAGACGTTGCCTGGTTTATTGTCTACACCGGGCAAGGTCCTCTGAATTCGGAAGGTTATGAAGCAGCCTATGCCAACGCTATAGACAAGTTTGATGCTATTCATCGCCTAGCTGAAGAAATAGCGCCCGACCAGATCGAAATTGCCTATACCTCGGATGATGTTCGTCGCATTGTGGCCGAGGGCAAAAAAGTAGCAATGATTGGTATAGAGAATGCCTACCCGATTGGATTAAACATGGACCGAATCGAAGATTTTCATACAAGGGGTGGTCGTTACATGTCTCTGGCTCATAACGGTCATAGCCAATTCTCTGATTCCAACACCGGTGAATTCGACATGGACTACCTCCATGGCGGATTGAGTGAAATAGGTTACCAGGCAATTGCCGAAATGAACCGCTTGGGCATTATGATCGACATTTCTCACCCGTCCCGGGACTCAATTATGCAAACAATTGGAGTCAGTCGTGCTCCCGTTATTGCTTCTCATTCGTCGGCCCGTACCTTGACCAACCATACCCGCAACCTAGACGATCAAATGCTGTTGGCTTTGAAAGAAAA
>CERL01101435.1_pt1 | contig 9294 bp, 13 predicted proteins | sample 530811 | NCBI WGS metagenome assembly CERL01 (sample SAMEA2620995, study PRJEB7988) | marine metagenome | isolation source: saline water (ENVO:00002010), including
ACTAAAAGCCAATAAGATTATCTTTGATTTTTTCATATTCAGATCAAACAAATATATATAAAAATTGTATATAACTTGTGTATAAATGTGGTTTTTTCGTATATTTGTTATTATGAAAACACAAAAACCTTACAAATATATTGTAATAGACACTTGGAATGGCGAGGGTTACAGCTATCAAAATGGAGCTGAACTAGAGTATTTCCAAAGTAAAAGAAAAGCTAAAGCATTTTGTAAAAAAATGGCTGAAGCTCAATTACCTGAACCTAAAGACTCTAGAACGAGTACTGAGGTTGTTGAAGAAATAGATAATGGTTATTCATACTTGATAAATCAATCAGGTGGAATTGATGACTATGGTTCTTACCAATATTTTGAATTAACTCCAGATATATTTGCTATTAAAATATCTACTAATGTAAATGAAGTAGAATTATTAAATGGCAAAGAATGGGAGTCTGACTTTCAAGATTGTATTCACAAAATTATGACATTCATAATAGGTTCTAAAGACAATAAAATCTCTTTTGATCTGAGTGATTATATAAAAGAGAAATTCTTTTCAGCTGATGAGCTTGGTGGGGATTATGATATACAATTTAGAATAATAGATAATCCTTTACATAGAAACAATAAAAAACCAATAAGTTATGAATGATATAAAAACATATAATTGGGGAGTGTTTATTGGAAATAGTAATGGAGAAACTTATGAATTAAAATTACCTGAAGAGTTGGCACAAAAAGTTTGGGATTTTATAGAGAACTCTGATGGTAGTGATGTTCTTGGAGAGAATACAAATGGATATATATATTGGTAAAGCTATGGGATATACTACAACTTTTATAGGGAGCTTAAGAACAAGCAAGAACCTTTCAGAACAACAACTAGAAAAACTGAACAGGATCCAGATTACTAGACATAATTATACTGAATTTCCTAGTATATGGAACAATTGGGAAGTAGTTGTTAGGTATAGTTTGGATGGTGGACATCATCTTCAATGGAATGGTGGTGAGAAATTCTACAACTATGTAGAATGGTTGAAATATTTAATAGATAATTATTTTGAACCGTGGGGAATAACTTTAAGTGGAATGATAACTTATATAGGGGAAGACAAATCGGATTATGGAGTGATAGAATGTGAGGAGAAATCTAACTTTGATAAAGGTATAGTAGAAACTCAAGTGGGTGTCTATGAGCTTTCAGATCCAGAATTTGTAAAACGATTAATTAAAGAAGTAAAATAAATAACTTATGAAATATTATAGATTTAGATACATTGTAACTTACAATCATACTTACACTATTGAAGCTGATAGTGAAGAAGAAGCGCAGAGCTTATTAGATTCTTTTACAGAGTCGGATGTTTTTAATCAAAACATAGATGAAGAAGCTCTAGAAAATTGGGAAGCCAATTATGAACATTATTTTGAAGAAGAAGTGGATGAAAGATATTCCACACACTTCGATAAAGTAGGGGATTTAGTATATAAAGGAAGATCTGAGTAATTATGAAGATTGAAACAATTTTTATATTAGTCCTTTATGTTATTGGCTTATTGCATTGTATATTTTAAAATAAACTCAATAGGGAAATAAATTCAATAGGGTACTGTGCCTATTAAAATGAGCATTGATTAATTTCTTTGCTCATTTTTTTATATGTATAAATGTAAATTCAATAGGGAATTCAACATAATGGGGTTCATTAAATATAACAGGGTTCAATATAATGGGGTTCATTAAACATAATGGGTTCAATATAATGGGTTTGGTTGGCATTTTTGGGGGTGTCTAGGTATCAAGTCCATTGAGTTCGTTCATTAGGGAGCTCCATATAAAGTCGAATTTTTCAGATCATACATCAGAACACAAAAAAAACCCCTCAAGAACTTTGAGAGGTTTACTATAAAAGATTATTTCTAATCTCTTAAAATTGGAATAGTTGGCAAGTCTTTGAAAGTGGTTGAAATTGCCCCCCCATCATTGCCCTCATCATCACGCATCGGAATTAACCAATCCTTATGATTTAATTGTATGGCAATAGGTTTGTTACTCCATCCATTTTCATCGCACTCTTTTGTTGTTAAATATTCTACTTTGGTAATTCTTTTGCCAAGTAAATGTTTATTTACAATTTCGTGCCAATAGTCATTTGTCATATTTAATTTATTTAGTAATTATATTGTAAAGATACTAAAAAAAGAGCATAAAAAAACCCCCTAAAGAATTCTATTACTTTAGAGGGTTTCAAACAATAAACTAAAACCTAATCAGAAAAAAAGATTTATTGTTTATTCTTGCCATTTTCCACAATCGGAACAATAACAATCACCAATATTATATTGATGGTATGTCAATTCTTGACTATTGCAATATTTACATCTCATAAATAGAGGATTAATACTACTAGCAAAAATGCGAATGATGGTAATAAAAAAACTAATGCCTCCATAATTATTTGTAGTTTTCTTTTGGAGTAGCATCGGAAAAATGTCGAACGATTTCAATTGGCACATCCCAAGAATTACCAAATTCATCAATCCATATTTCCATCTCATTACATTGAGTCATTTCTGAATATTCTCCACTAATTTCCAAATTGGTTTTGTAAGTGGAAAAATTTGGATCCGCTGACTCTTTTTTTACTTTTTCATCTTTTTTCATCTTGATTTTATGTTTAAGTTGTTTTCTAGTAATTGTTTAGACTTATCGTCAAAAATTGCTTCTTTTACGATAATATCGTCAACATACAAACGAAACGAGATGAACCCATTTTTTAGGGTTCGCCTTGTTTGTTTTATAGTAACAAATTTATAAGAGTGTGTTGAACTACTACCTATATAAGTGTCAATTGTGCTATGGTTTCGGACTCCATAACTTTTGTTGCTATTCTTATAAATACAAGAATTTATAATATTCCACATTGGATATTGTCTCATTTTATAAAAGATAGCAACTTATTTAAAGCGATTAAAAGAATGTAGTAAGTCAAGTAATATCCGAAAGAATTACCAACCATATATAAATCTTTTAATGCTAGATAAAAACAAATAACAATTAAAAAGATATTTGCTTTTATTACGATATTATTAAATTTGTTTTTCATATTTCTATATCATATTTAGTTACAATTTTATCAAAGTGCTTAGTCAAAGAGTCAAAGCGACCACAAAACAAACCTAACTCCTCAAGAATTTCCTTAGCTTTTGAAAGCTCTCTATGTTCATCAAGTTGTAAGGTTTTTAATCTTCGATAGTTCCATTTCCAATTCTCATTGGATGCTTGAAGTTGTTTGACTCTAACTTCTAAAGGGTAAGAATATAAAGTCCATCCCTTTTTGATTGCTCTAGTAGTAAGATAATATCTTTTACCTTTCTTCAGAACAATTCCATTGTCCATCCAAGTTTGTATATTGGTTGAATAATATCCCTCAATATTGAGTTGTTTTTTAGTCATTTTTTGACTAACATTATGACACCATTTAGCCCTATCTTGTAGGGATATATCATCCTTAAAATTTAGACAATATTTACAAAAGGTTTCTAATTGTTTTCTAGTAGGTTTGTATATATAAATATACTCCCTAATTAATTTAGATTTTTTCATATAAGTTTTTTAGATTGTTGTTTTATTTCAATATGTCAATGAACTATAAAACTCGAGAAAGTTCTCTACAATTCAATTTGAATCGGACTTATCCTAATCAGATCGTGAATGATGCTTTTTTACTCTAGGATATTTTTTACAATTTACCTATAAACATCATTAAGCTCTAACTCGGAATCATACTACAAAGTTAGTCAATTAAATTGACTTATTCACATTAATTGTTAATGGAAATAAAATATAATTTTATACTATTGTTCTGATTCTCAATGTAGATTAATTCAATATGATAACCATCCCTTAGTTTTTCAATTCAATAGAGTGGGTTCAATTCAATATATTGGGGGGGGTTTTGGGTAGGTTGAAAAGAATCAACGCAAAAAGGGATACCCACCCCCTTAATATACCGCTTTCATAAATTCAAGCGAAAACAAAAAAGCCCGATCAGATTGAAAGGGCTTTGCTAAATAAACTTAATATGAATTTCTAGATAGATCTGATAGAAAAACAAATATACTTATGGTAAATCTATCTAATTTTCAATAAAGATAAGATAAACTATTTGATCTTACAATTATATCGTTATTATAACTACATTTTTAATTTTTGTTACACACTACAAGTAACAATAAAAAATACTAAAGTTATATAGATATGACAAAAGAATGGAAGATAGAAGTACCAACTGAATTAGCTAGTGTCAAGTTAAGGCAATATCAGAAGTACATAAAAATAGTAAATCACAATCAAGATAAAGAGCCTACTCAAGAAGAAATAGATTTTGCAAATCTAAAGCTCTTAGAGTGTTTTTGTGGAATATCTTTAAAAGACGCATATAATTTAGAGCTAACTGCATTTTCAGACATACTAAACCACCTATCTAATATATTTAAGGAAAAAACACCTTTGCAACAGAGGTTTACTATGGTTGATATTAAGGGAGTGGAAGTTGAATTTGGTTTTATACCAAACATAGAAGAGATCACTTTAGGTGAGTTTGTTGATTTAGAGAAATACATTCAGAGTTGGGAAACTATGCACAAGGCTATGGCTATATTATATAGACCAATAATTCATAGAAATAAGAATTTATATCTAATAGAGGATTATGATGGGAGTGATAAATATTCAGAAGCTATGTTAGATTCTCCTTTAAGTGTTTCATTAGGTGCTAATGTTTTTTTTTATCATTTAGGGAAAGAGTTGTCGAGTCATTTGATGGACTCTTTAGCGAATCAAATGAAGTCGGACAATTCTCTACTTCAGGCTTTGGTGCAAAATGGGGTTGGTATCAATCAATTTACGCAATTGCTCAAGGAGATGTCTCAAAATTTAAGGAAGTTACAAACTTATCCTTATTCCAATGTTTGACCTGGTTAGAGTTTGAGAAAGAGAAAAACGAATTAGAAGCCAAAATGTTAAAAAGGCATACAAATTGAAGAAGACAAGGCTAGAGAAAAGAATTAAAAGATTTATGAAAAATGGATATAGACAATCGAATGGGAAAAGAATTAAAATCAAACGTATAAAATGAGACAAGTATATACAATATTAGATAAGCTAAAAACCATATTACGAGCAAATGGAATTACCAAATATGTAACTTTTGGAGATCTATATCAAGTTGATCTGAACAAGACTACTATATTTCCTCTTGCTCATATAATATTTGGAGATGTTGCTTTTGATGATAGAATTATGAGGGCAAGTATTCAAGTATTATGTTTAGATATAGTGGATCAAACAAATGAGAAGCAAGATGAAGATGAATTTCTTGGGAACACGAATTTACAAGATGTTCTAAATACTCAACTACAAGTAGTGAATGAGTTACAACAAGAGATGAGAAGAGGGGATGCTTTTTCAGACAACTTTCAGATAACTACATCAGTAATTGCCAACCCAATAATAGACCAATATGAGAATGAACTTGGTGGGTGGGGAGTAACAATAGATATAGAAGTTCCAACAAATGAATTATCCCTTTGCTAATGGTTTATAAGTTTACAGCTGAGGTTTTAAATAGAATCAGATCAAAATTAGAGAAATCAATTAAAGATCAGATAGAGAAACCGATGGGGAGTCCACAAGCTACAAAGTTAGATGCAAGTGGTAATTTAAAAAGAAGTATAAAAGGAGTTGTCTTTAGTAAAGATAAATCTATATATATGGAGATTTTTGGTGCTAGTTACTTTGATTTAATTGATAAGGGCGGCCCACCTAGAACCGTAAGTCAAAGTGCAATATTAAAATGGATAGATGATAAGCCTGTTACAATAAGAGGTCATTTAAGTAAAAAAGTAGTTGCAAAAAGAATTGTTCACTATATTAAAGAAAGAGGTACTATTCAAAGATTTGGTGGTGGTGGTGCGGAAATAATAGACTATATAGATAGAACATATTACGATTGGATAACAAAAGAGCTTTGGGATGGTTATTATAAAGACCTTGAAGCTCAATTAGATAATATATTAAAAAATAAGACAAATAATGTCAATAAATAAAGTTAATACAAGAAGTCCATTTTACATAGTATCAGCAGGGGTTGATGAATCAACAATTGAAAATGCTTCAATAGAAATCTCTGGACCAACAACCGGGACTTATGGATCTGATATAACATTATCTATTAATGCAACTAACTTTACACCTCAATCTTATGCTTGGACTGGTGGTGCTATTGCTGGAAGCGAATTAACAGCTCCTGAATTTACAGAAAGTGGAAGTGGATCAACTACTATAACTTATGGTTGTACAGTGACTGATTCAAATGGTGATGATCATACTGCGACTAAAGACGTAACTTGGAACTCAGTAACTCAATATACTGCGACTCTACAAGTAACAAATAGTATAGTAGGTCCGGGTGCTGGTTATACTTTTACTGGTTTAACTTTTAATTCAACAACTGGTTATTGGGAAGCGACAAGAGTTGGAGTTTCTAGTGGTTCTTATAGCTTTGCTTTTAGTGTGGCTGCTAATAGTGGTTACACAGTAGACTCTACTTTAGTATTCTCACCAGTATCTCCAATAGCAGGCACTTTTTCAAGTTCTAATGTAACGGAAACATCAACTGCTAGTGGTACAGTTTCTCTAACAACATCTTACTTTTTAACAAGATCAACTTCTAATGTATATGAGGGAAATACTTTTGATATTACACTAACAACTGATGGTATAGCAGATAATACAAGTGTTGGATTTACTATTACTGGGGTACAAGAAGCTGATTTAACAAGAGGAACTTTAACTGGTGTTTTTATAATAGAAGATGGTCAAGCAACTCAAACATTTGCTGTTGTAGCAGATAATACAAGTGAGGGAGATGAAACCTTTACACTTACACTTGATAATATTAGTCCAACAAATTCTATTAGTGTAACTATAAGTGATACTAATACAAGTCAACCTATAAGTATTTTAGTTAGCGCTGATGGATATTCAAGCAATAATACAGCTTGTGAGCAGACTGCAGCAGAAACAGCTTACTATGGATTAGCAACTAGCCAATCTTTAGGAAATGGTGTAATTTTATATAAAACATCTCAATTAGATAATATAGCTAATAACACTTACACAAATAGTGGAGATTATTATAAAATAGGATCAAGTAATTATTGTACAATAGGTGCTGATGGTGATGGAAAAATAGATGAATATAACGAATGTCCTACTTTAACTACAAAGCAAAGTATTTCTCAAACAAGTGGAACAAACTCCATAATCATCTCATCTTCTAGTACAAGTACTTTAGGTCCTGATGGTGCAAGTGTTTGTGCTTTAGAAGCAGACACTACTGTTTATTATTCAGGGTTTCTTCAAGAAGCTGGTACACTTTTTACTAATTCAGATCTGACATCACCGTTTGGTGGAAGTAATGATTATTATAGACTATTAATTCCAAATTGTAGTAATACTCTTATATCTTATTATGCTAAAGTATTATCCACTCCACCAGGTTACATAAGTAGTATAGATCAATGTGGATTTGATCCAAATGAATACGAAGTTCCTACTTGCCCAATAAGTGCTACACCTGAAATAGTAATAAGTGCTAGTACATCAGATGACACAAGCACAAATGAAGCATTTACATCACAAAAAGCAACTTTAAGTGTAAGTGTATCAAATTTATCAGGCACTTTAACTTATCAATGGTATAAAGGTACTTCTTCAAGTGGTGGCACAGGATCTTTGAGTCTTATAAGTGGAGAAACAAATGATACATTAGATATTAATGATGGTGGAGAAACACAGACAAGTGTTGCGAATATGTATTACAATGTAAAAGTAAATACATCATATGAAGCTGACAATAATTATCTTATAGCTTGGACTGATAGAACTAAGTATGAATGTAGGATGAGTACCACTAGCGAAGCACTTATTGCTGGTTGCGCTGTGGATGGCACTACAACTGCAATAGATTTATATGCAGATAGAGCTGGGGTTACTAGCTTTTGTGCTGGTACATTTTTCTATACTGATGTAGAGGGAACTACTAAAGCCTCAGTAGGTAAGACTTATTCTGATAGCACCACTGGATCAAATAATAGTTTTAGATATTATGAAGTTTTAGATGAGGGCTTTCAAAAATGTGTTACTTATGGTTGCGCTGGACCACCAGTTTCTCAACCAACAACTGGTACAATAACTAAATTTACAGGAAAAAGATGTGATGCACCAAGTACATTTCAAAATTTCCTACTTACTGATTTATACTTTGATGCTGAGGGGGGTGAGGGTTATGTTTTAAAGATAGAAGCTGTAGGTCAAGATGGTGGCGCTGGTTGTTTTGAAATGGTAGAAATATTTGATAAAACCTATACTTTAACTGAATACATAAGTATTGAGGCAACTGATTTAGTAAGAGTCCAACCATTCACAAATTGTTCTGAGTGTCAAGGAGAAGCACCTACTGACATAATTGATGTAGAACCAACACCTATAACATATTATTATGCTAGATTTGTTACAGCTGGTGGAACAACAAACGTAACAGCTGTTAGATCAACAGCTCAAATACCAACAAACATAGTTATAAAGGTTGGTAATAGTTGTAGAGAATATTTAGATGATATTCAAGTAAGTGGGGCAACAGACATATCTCTTTATACCCAATATTATACTGTCGCTGGGTGTAACTCTACAATTACACCAGTTACACCTCCAGCTTTAGCATATTTTAGAAGATATGGAGATTGTGAAACAAGTGGATCTGATATATTAAAAGATTATGGGAGTACAATTGATTTAGGTTCTAACTGGCCAGCTAGTATTTATGATGGTGTTTGTATGAAAGATATGGGAACATCAGGTAGTAGTTCTACAACAAACGTATCAAACTTAATACAATATTTCAGTTGTACTGAATGTGCAAGTGGTCAAGCACCTGCTCCTGATCCGACACCTGAGCCTACAACTCCATATAACAAGGCAAAAATAAGTAGCGACTCAAAAGCAACAAGTGTATTAGCTTGTAGTGATCTTACCTCATTTGATACTAAGGTATTTTTCTCAGGTACTCTTGCAGATGGTGTTACATTATATACTGACACGACATTAGTAACTAAATATAATCCATCTAGTGATACTTTTGTAAAATCATCAGGAAATGTAACATTTAGAATTGGTGTTACCAATACTGGTGAAGTTAGCAACTTTAGTGTTTGTTAAAA
>CERL01041923.1_pt1 | contig 9219 bp, 10 predicted proteins | sample 530811 | NCBI WGS metagenome assembly CERL01 (sample SAMEA2620995, study PRJEB7988) | marine metagenome | isolation source: saline water (ENVO:00002010), including
AAAGCACCAATTGAAACCATTGGAGTTCTATTTTGGTGGGCAACCAATCATGGGAAGTTCTTAATTAATAAACCAGTTATTGATAGAATTGGTTCAAGAGAAATCCTCGAAATTGCAATGCATCGGATTTCAACATTGGATGAAGATTACTATTATGGTGGTCCTAGAAGATTTTTTGGAATGTTTTATTCTAGGTTGCCCGGAGTACCGCTTGATAGGGCAAAATTGAATTTTGATAAATCTTTATTAGATAATCCAAACTTTTTTGGAACAAGGGTTTTAAGAGCGCAGTACTACCATACTAAGCTAGGTAATCGTGAACTATTTGAAGAAGATTTAGAATTCATTATAAAAGGAGATCCATCATTATTACCAGATGCTATGCCAGAAAATCTTTTTGAACAAGAAAAGGCTAAAGAATTGTTAAATAATGCAACAATTCTCTTTGAATAAAGTAATAAAAATCATTCATTTAGTTTAATTAAAGAAGAAATTGATTCTATATTAGATTGTATCAATTTTCTAATATTTAAATTAGACCAATCCATAATATTCATATGATCAGAAACAATTTTTAGGATCTTAATTTTAGATAAGTCAAGATACTTTATTGCTATATCAGTAATTACTGCTGCTTCCATATCTACTAATTCTTTATAAATAATATTATCATTTTTATTAATATTTTTTTCTACAGTTGTTAAACCAATTTTAGGAATTATAATATTATCTGTTGCAGGAAACACATATTCTTTCTTAAAAAAATCACTAGTTAATTTTTCTATATAATAAATATTCCCTATTTTAGTAGAAGAAGGACTGCCTCCAGCTATACCAACATTTATTAATATACTATTGCTGCTATATATTCGATTTAAATAAATAGGTAATGTATCTATTACTTTTTTTCTACCTACACCTGTTACTAAAAGACTGTATTTATTATTTGTATAAACTTTTAAATCAGGTTGTTTTGCATCTCTTGTTAAATTATAAAACTCTATAATTGGATTAGCCTCATCCTGCAAAGCTGTAATAATAATTTTATCTACCATTAATATTAATTATTTTAAAAATATACCGAAAGAATATCCTATAATATTCATAAATATATCAGTCGTCTTATTTATTGTAGTTTCAATTGCAAAGTTAAATGGAATAAATAATTCAATTATTTCCCATCCAACAGATAAAAACAGAAATAATGGCCAATTTTTTTTAAAATATTTTCCGTAAATAAACCAAATTATAAAATGGATAATTGAATAATAATTAATAAAGGTCATATTATAAGTAAAGCATCACTATAGATGCATTGAATTGGAATCATTTTTTAATTTGAATTCCTAATTCCTTTAACTGAGCATTAGAAACAGAGCTTGGTGCACCATCCATTAATGACATAGCGGACGTGGTTTTGGGAAATGCAATAACATCTCTGATATTATTTGTACCTGCAAGTAACATAACTAACCTATCAAACCCAAAGGCTATTCCACCATGAGGTGGCGTCCCATATTTAAGAGCATCTATGAAAAAACCAAATCTTTCTTTGGCTTCATTTCTTTTAATACCAAGTATATCAAAAATAGCTTTTTGTAGTTCAGAATTGTGAATTCTAATTGAACCGCCTGCTACCTCATAGCCATTAATTATTAAATCGTATTGTTTAGAAGGAATAGATTCTGGTGAAACTTTTAGCTTCTCCAAATCATCAGATTTTGGTTGCGTAAAAGGATGTTGAAGAGAATGATAACGTTTATCTTCAGGGCTGTACTCAAACATAGGGAAATCTGTTATCCATACTGGCTTGAATTCTTTCGATTCTGCATACTCTTCTTTTCTAGCAATTGCAATACGTAGTGCTCCTAATGATAATTGAGTTATTTTATTATCATCACCAATAATAAAAAGAATATCACCATCATTTATATTAAGATTTTTTCTAATTTCAGTATGTAAATCATCATTAAAAAACTTGGAAATACCTCCAGTTAATTTATCTTCATCAGCTTTCATCCATGCTAAACCCTTGGCTCTATATCTCTTAACATGTTCTGTAAAATTGTCAATATCTTTTCGAGAATAATTAGCACCACCTGGAACAACAATTCCCATAACGCATTCAACTGAATTAAATGCTTTGAATTCACTTTTATCTGAAAATGGTTTAAAATCATTTAATAATAAATCATAACGTAAATCTGGACAATCTGTACCATACTTTGACATTGCATCATCATAAGTCATCTTTGGAAATGGTTTCACTAAATCAATATTTTGCACTTTATTAAAAATATATCTAGTTAATTCCTCGCATTTTCCCATCACATCATCTTCATCTACAAAAGACATTTCAATATCTATTTGGGTAAATTCAGGTTGTCGATCAGCCCTTAAATCTTCATCTCGAAAACATTTTACTATTTGAAAATATCTATCAAATCCAGAAATCATTAATAACTGCTTATACATCTGTGGAGATTGTGGTAAAGCATAAAATTTTCCATTATGCATTCTACTTGGAACTAAATAATCTCGTGCTCCTTCAGGGGTGGATTTCATGAGTACAGGTGTTTCGACTTCTAAAAAGTCATTATTTGAAAGAAAGGTTCGTACTGCTTGATATGTTCTATGTCGAACTTCTATATTATTCTGTAATTCATTTGTTCGTAATTCCAGAAATCGATACTTTAATCGAAGATCTTCTTCAGCGCTATTACGATCAGTGATCATAAAAGGAAGAGGGTTTGCTTCATTCAAAATCTCATGATCAGAAATAACAACTTCAACTTCGCCTGTTGCTATATTTGGATTTATAGCATTTTTATCTCTTTTCTGAACAACGCCCATTACCGAAAGGACATCTTCCATAGATAATTTTTTAACTAATTGAAAATCACCCTTAAAACTTTCTTGATCATAAACAATCTGCGTTTTACCATATCGATCTCTAATATCTACAAATACTACCTGACCATGGAATCGTACAGCATTCACCCAACCATTTAATGATACTTTCTCACTAATATTGGCAGATGTTAATTCTCCACATGTATGCGTTCTTCTATTCATAGTTATTAATAAAAAAAAACCGCCCAAATTTACGGGCGGTTGATCTATGATTATATCTCAAATTACCTATTTGCAACTCGCAATCGATTTAATGCCCTTGATAACGAACTTTCCATACGAACTTCATCAAGATCTTCTTCATTCCTTTTAGTCTTACGTTCGTTTGCCCTTTGCAATGCAGATTCAGCCCTTGAAATATCAATATCGGATGAAACTTCAATCGTTTCAACTAATAAACAAACTTCATTTTCATTGATTTCTGCAAAACCACCACTTATTGAATAAAATTTAGTATCGGATTCACTTTGTATCATTATTTCTCCAATATCGAGGCTAAACACACCATCCTGATGATTGGCCATTATCCCAAAAGAACCATCGATTCCAGGGCATCTAACGTAATTGACCTCAATTACATCCAGATTTTGTGTTGGAGTTACTATATCTAAAGTAAAATGACCCATCAAGCTGCTAATTTTTTACCCTTTTCAATTGCCTCATCAATTGTCCCGACATAGGAAAAAGCATTTTCAGTATATTCATCAACATCTCCATTCAAAATAGCGCTAAAACCAGCAATAGTATCCTCAAGCTCTACATATCTACCTTCAACATTGGTAAACTGCTCCGCAACAAAAAATGGCTGCGACATAAATCTTTGAATTTTTCGTGCTCTAGATACTGAAAGTTTATCATTATCGGATAACTCGTCCATACCTAGAATTGCAATGATATCCTGTAAGTCCTTGTATTTTTGAAGAATGTTTTGAACTTCGCGCGCAGTATTATAATGATTATCACCTATTACACGAGGATCTAGAATCCTAGAAGTTGACGCTAACGGATCAACAGCAGGATAAATACCAAGTTCAGCTATTTTTCTTTCTAAAACTGAAGTTGCATCCAAATGTGCAAAAGCTGTAGCAGGTGCTGGATCAGTTAAATCATCTGCTGGTACATAAACAGCTTGTACAGAAGTAATTGATCCATTTTTCGTAGAAGTAATTCTTTCCTGTAAATCTCCCATCTCAGTACCAAGAGTAGGTTGGTAACCAACTGCAGAAGGCATCCTACCTAATAATGCAGAAACTTCTGATCCTGCTTGAGTAAATCGAAAAATATTATCTATAAATAATAATACATCTTTTCCTTCATCATCTCTAAAATACTCAGCCATTGTTAGGCCGGTAAGAGCTACTCTTAATCTTGCTCCTGGAGGTTCATTCATTTGTCCGAAAACCATGGTAGTTTTTTTAATTACGCCTGATTCAGTCATTTCATTGTATAAATCATTTCCTTCTCTAGTCCTTTCTCCTACACCAGCAAAGACAGAGTAGCCCCCATGTTCTGTGGCAATATTTCTAATCAATTCTTGAATTAAAACAGTTTTTCCAACACCTGCCCCTCCAAATAGGCCCGTTTTACCTCCTCTTGTATATGGCTCCATCATATCCACAACTTTAATGCCGGTAACTAACATTTCTGTTGAGGGTAATAAGTCTTCATGTTTGGGAGCAGAACGATGAATTGGATATTCTTTCTCTGCGGAAACTTTACCTTTCCCATCAATTACATTACCAGTAACATCAAATAATCTTCCTAATGTTTCCGGGCCAACAGGAACTGAAATTGGTTTACCCGTATCTTTAGCATCAACTCCTCTCACCAATCCATCTGTAGAATCCATCGCAACCGTACGAACAGTCGAGTCTCCTAGATGTTGAGCAACTTCTAGGATTAGATCTCCCTCATCGCCTCTATCAACGTTTAATGCATTCATTATTTCTGGTACTTTCCCATCTTCAAAAGTCACGTCAACTACTGCACCCATTATTTGAGATATTTTTCCAATATTTGCCATAAGTATTCCTTTATTACTTCAATGCTTCAGCTCCGCCAACTATCTCCAGCATTTCTTTCGTAATTGACGCTTGTCGAGCTTTGTTAAATTCAAGTGTTAGATTTTTAACCATATCTTCAGCGTTATCTGTCGCATTTTCCATTGCAATCATCCGCGCAGCCTGCTCACTGGCATAGGACTCTAATAAATATTTCCACATTTGAACATTTAAATGTCGAGGAATTAATGATTTCGTTAATTTTTCTTTAGAAGGCTCATAAAGCCGATTAGAAACAGAGGAGCTCTCCTCTTGATTATATTCTAATGGGAGCAATTGCTCTGATTGGATAGTTTGAGTTGCAACGTTAACAAATTCATTATAACAAACATGAATCTCATCGACTTTTTTAGATACAAAATGATTAATAATTTTTTCACCCATCTTTATTGCGTGTTGAAACTCTAAATCATTCCAAAACTCTATATGGGATTGGATAATGTTATAATTTCTTCTAGTAAAATAATCCTTAGCTTTTTTCCCAATACAAAATAAATCAACATTTTCCTTACCAATCTCATTAATCTCTAACTCTGCTTTCTTAACAACATTGGTATTAAATGAACCCGCCAAACCTCTATCTGATGTCACAACAACATACCCAACTCTTTGAATACGTCTAATATCTAATAACGGTAGAAGAGCACGATTAACATCTGGTAATAAATGATGAATGACATTTACTAAACGATTTGTATAAGGTCGAGCTTGTTCCATTCTTTCCTGAGCTTTACGCATCTTTGCAGCAGCAACCATCTTCATTGCTTTAGTAACCTTTTGGATGCTTCTTACAGATTTAATTCGATCTCGTATATCCTTTAGATTTGCCATTTTAATATTAAGCTATAAAACCATCTTTAAATTGACTAATTGATTTATCCAAAATATCAGACATCTCTTCTGACATGACTCCTTCAGTTCTTAATGTTTCTAATTCTTTAGAGTTATTGGCATCTAAATAATCAAATAAAGCAGATTCAAATTCAGAAACTTTATCTAAAGGAATTTCATCTAAATGACCTTTTGTTCCTGCAAATATAATTGCTATTTGCTTATCAATATTCATAGGGGAATACTGCTTTTGTTTTAATATTTCCACCATACGTTCACCACGCCTTAACTGAGCAAGAGTGCTTTTATCTAAATCAGATCCAAATTTTGCAAATGCTTCAAGTTCTCTGAATTGAGCCAAATCTAACCTTAGCGTTCCAGCAATACTTTTCATTGCTTTTACTTGAGCATTGCCGCCAACACGTGATACAGATAAACCTACATCAATTGCTGGACGGACACCTGAATTAAATAAATTAGTTTCAAGGTAAATCTGTCCATCTGTAATAGATATAACATTAGTAGGAATATATGCAGCAACATCCCCTTCTTGTGTTTCAATAATTGGAAGGGCTGTAAGAGATCCTCCTCCAAGTTCTTCAGATAGTTTTGAAGCACGTTCAAGCAACCTACTATGAAGATAGAAAACATCTCCAGGATAAGCCTCACGACCAGGAGGCCTACGCAAGACTAGGGACATTTGACGATACGCTACAGCTTGTTTGGATAAATCATCATAAATAATTAACGCATGCTTACCATTATCTCTAAAATATTCTCCCATAGCACAACCTGAATAAGGAGAAATAAATTGTAAGGGTGCAGCATCAGATGCATTTGCGGCAACAACTGTTGTATAATCCATTGCTCCTGCTTCCTCAAGTTCAGAGACAATAGATGCTACGGTTGATGCCTTTTGCCCAATAGCTACATAAATACAATAAACTGGATCATTAGTTTCATGGGTGTATTTCTGGTTAATTATGGTGTCTACGGCTATTGCTGTTTTTCCCGTTTGACGATCACCAATAATCAGTTCCCTTTGCCCTCGACCAATAGGAACCATGCTATCTATGGGCTTAATACCTGTCTGAAGTGGCTTTTTAACTGGTTGACGAGCCATAACACCTAGGGCTTTTCTTTCAATAGGGAGCGAGTCTTTTGAATTAATGGATCCTTTTCCATCCATTGCTTGTCCTAACGGATCAACTACACGTCCTACCATTGCCTCACCAACTGGAACTTCTACAACTCGACCAGTTCGTTTTGCTAAATCACCTTCTTTAACTAAGCTGCTATCACCAAATAATACAAGGCCAACATTGTCTTCTTCTAAATTCAATGCCATTCCAAACGTATCATTAGGCAATTCAACTAATTCTGAACTCATCACATTTTCCAGCCCAGAGACTCTAGCAACACCATCCCCGACTGAAATAACTTCCCCTACTTCACTGACGTCAACTGTACCTTCAAACTTTGCAATTTGCTCTTTTAATAATGCCGTAATGTTATCTGTATTAATATCCATAATTTCCCTTAAATAAATTATTATTGAAGTAAATCTTTTCTAAGATTTTCCATTTTTGTTTTTATAGAAGCATCAAAAAAAATATTATCAATTCTTAGCTTTAACCCTCCTATAAGAGAAGCGTCAACTACTGTAGATAATTCAGTATTTTTACCAATAATTGTTTCTATCTGTAATCGAAGATTGTCTTTTTCTTCATTAGGTAACTCATCTGCTGTATGAGCTGTAACTGTTGCAATATTTAATTCATCCTTAACCAAAGAATTAAAGTAAAATGAAAAATCACGAAAAAACATAATTGGATTATCATCAGCATTTATAATAATTAATTCTTGAATTATCGGATGAACTAAGTCCTTAAAAGCAGAATGAATTAATTCACTTTTTTGATTCACAGAAAATCTTTTTGAATGAAGAAACCAGCGCAATTGAGCATTATCTTTTAATAGGTGATTAATCAAACCAATCGATTCTTGAACATCTTCTACTACATTTTGTTCTTTGGATATTTTCATAACCACCGAAGCAATATGTTTATTTCTTTCCTTATGCTTCATACCCTTTTATATTATTTAATGATTCATTAATTAATGATTTATTATCTTCTTCATTGAGATTCTTTTTAACCAATTTCTCAGCTATAGATAATGATAAGCCAACTACTTCTCCTTTTATTTCAGCAATTGCTTTTTCCTTTTCCATCTTAATCTGCTCTTTAGCATCATCCAGGTTTGCTGCCGCCGTTTCTTTTGCTTTAAGTAAAGTACTTTCTTTTAATTGATCAGCAGCTTTTTTTCCTTCACCTACAATAGCTTGGGCTTCAGATCTAGCTTTTGCAATTATTTCATCCCCTTCAGATGTAAGGCGATCAAGTTCTTTTCGAGCCTTCTCTGCATCTTCAAGGGATTGTGCAATTTCATTCTCCCTTTTTTCTAATGCATGTAATAAAGGTTTCCAAGCGAACTTTGACAGCAATCCAAGGAGAATTAAAAAAGTAATAATAGTCCAGATAAATAACCCTGGATCCAATTGTACTAGTGGATTATCCACAATAAGCTCCTTTGCTATTAATTATGACTATCTAATTATTTCATTAAAACAATTAGCAGAATAAATACTTCAGCTAGAATAGCAACACCTTCAAGTAAGAATAAAGGTAAATTTACTGCAGCAGTAATTTTGTCTGCTGCTTCTGGTTGTCTAGCAATTCCATCTGCTGCTGCTGCTGCAAAACGACCAATTCCTAGACCAGCACCTACAACAATTATACCTAGACCAATTGCGGCCCCAAAATAATGAAGAACTTCCATTATTTTACCTCTCTTTCATTTTAGTTAATGATGAACATTAATGGCCATACCAATAAACACAGCCGATAGTAGCGTAAAAACATACGCTTGTACAATAACAACAATTATTTCCAAACCGGAAATTGCTGCAGCCATAGGAATAGAAATAATAGCAACACCAATACCAGCAAACACACTATGAAACATATCAGCAAAAATAGCCATAAATGACAAAATCGCTAATAGCGCTATATGACCTCCTGTCATATTAGCAGCCAATCGCATAGTAAGAGCGAAAGGCTTTACTAACATTCCTATAATCTCAATAGGAATAAGAATAACATATACAAAACCCGGAAGCCCACTTGGAACAAGATTCTTCCAATGTTGAATAAATCCATGTGCACGAACCCCAGCAATAATTATAGAAAAAAAAGTTATTATTGCCAAAGCTGCCGTTACATTAAAATTTCCTGTGGCTGTGGGACCACCATGAAGCAATCCATTGATAAAATTATGACTATCATTTGCTGGTACATGAAGAATAAATCTATTTACAACACCCAAAACATCAAAAATTGGAATCATGCCAATT